>ERZ1292623.3958-Hain-H51-01um-R1-3958-length-12383-cov-13_pt1 | contig 12383 bp, 12 predicted proteins | sample MGYA00564398_ERZ1292623 | MGnify/ENA primary metagenome ERZ1292623 (study PRJEB36523, sample SAMEA6512633) | groundwater metagenome | collected 2019-01-07 | study: AquaDiva: Metagenomics assemblies of 32 groundwater samples | reverse complement strand
CAGTACAAAAGCTTGGCCTCACTTCCAAGCAACTTTAGCTCTAATATAACAAACGCTGGAGGAAAATCAATCCCGCGTCCTATTTATAACGAGAATCGCCTGTCCCCGTTACGGCAATATCCAAGTGACAGTGGCGAAAATCAGGCTCAAAACTACGACGAAAATGGTCAATTCCCGCAAGACCAAGGTTAAGCCCAAAAAACCTCTTAAACGGCCTAAAATGGCATCTCTCACGATAATCAGGAAGAGGGTGAGGAAAGCGGCGGCATTTATGAATCCCAGGGGCAAAAGGAGGGAAAGAGCAGCTATTTGGCAGGCTAAAAAGCCCACAGACCAGCTAATCATCCGCAGGTTCCAACCAGTGGCCACTCCCTCAAAAACCAGAAATTCCTTCATAAGGAGGGTTATTCCGAAAAAAACGAGAAGAAGCCACAGAATATCAGGCAAAACTAAGCCGGCGGAAAATCCCGGCCAGCGGTAAAAAACAAGAATGGAGAAACAGGCAATAAGGGCGATATTTAAAAGGCTGTAGGCAATATTCCGATTTTTGAAAAGTAAGTTTATAAGCCCCAGCACGAGAAAAATAAAACCGCCGAAGATTAACGCCAAAAATACGCCAATCAGGCCCTTGAGAGGAAATCCGGGGAAAGAAAGCACGGCCGACGCCCCGAGAACACTTCCGATGGAGACGAGCCAGTAGGATGCGCGGAACAATCGCCTGTCCGGCAATTCCGAAAAATAAACTACTCCCATAAAAACGAAAAATAAGAAAACCGGCCAAAAGGAAAAACCGGTCAGAATCAAAAGGCCGAAAACAAGGGAGACGCCGAGCGTCTTAGCGAGTAACCTCCACCCGGTTTGATTTATTAATGATGATATTAGCTTTTTGGCCATCTTTGAGCAGTCCGCGGACAATCCGGTCGGCAAGCGCGTCCACAATCGTCTTCTCGATAAGGCGCTTTACCGGGCGCGCCCCGAAATCCGGGTCAAAACCGTTCTCCACGAGATATTTTTTCACTTCGGGCCGGATATTCAGCGCGACATTTTTTTCCGCGAGGCGCTTTTTCACCTCCTCGAGCTGAATGTCGATTATTTTTTCGACCGATTTTGGCGTGAGCGCGTTGAAGATAATCGTCTCATCAAGCCGGTTCAGAAATTCCGGCCGGAAATTTTCGCGGAGCGATTGCATGACGTTCTCGCGGAATTTTTCCTCCCTGGTTTGGAATTCTTTTTCGTTTCCACCGGATTTGAATCCCAAGGATGACATATCACGGAAATATTCGCTTCCCACATTCGAGGTGAGAATAATCACCGTGTTTTTGAAATTCACCACTTTGCCTTTCGAGTCGGTGAGGCGGCCGTTATCAAGCATCTGAAGCAGAATATTAAAAACTTCCGGGTGGGCTTTTTCGATTTCGTCGAAAAGGATCAGGCTATAGGGCCGATGACGCACCGTTTCGGTGAGCTGGCCGCCTTCGTCATGGCCGATATAGCCCGGTGGAGAACCGATAAGGCGCGAGACGGAGTGGCGCTCCATGTATTCCGACATATCGATGCGCACGAGCGCTTTGTCGTCATTGAACATGAATTCCGCAAGCGCTCTGGCGAGCTCCGTCTTTCCCACGCCCGTGGGCCCGAGAAAAATAAACGAACCCGAAGGCCGGTTTTCGTCCGCGAGGCCCGCCCGCGAACGCCGAAGCGCCCGACCGACCGCCTGAATCGCCTCTTCCTGGCCGACGACGCGCTCACCGAGCGCCTCCTCGATGCGGGAAAGTTTCGTCATTTCGGACTCTAGCATCCGCGACATTGGGATGCCGGTCCAGCGCGTCACGACGGCGGCGATATCCTCTTCGTCCACCACCTCTTTAATGAAGCGGATTTTCGCGTCTTTTTTCCCGCCTGCGCGGGCAGGCGATTTGCCTTTGTTGTCGTGTTTTTTTTCCAAATCGGCATAGTGCTTCTCCAGTTTGGGCAATTCGCCGTAGCGGATTTGCGCCACCCGGTCGAAATCGCCTTCGCGTTCGGCCACCTCGGCCGCTCGCCTCAAGTCCTCTATTTCCCGCCGGAGACCATGGAGATTTTCCACGCCGGTTTTTTCGCCCTGCCATTGAGAGGAAAGTTCTGCATTATTTTCCTTGAGTTTCTTGAGCTCCTTTTCCACCTGCTTCAGGCGCGGGGATTTTTCTTTGGCGAGAGCGGATTTTTCCACTTCGAGGCGCGTGATTTCTTTCCTTATTATCTCAATGTCGCGCGGCAAACTGTCGGAATCGAGCCGCCGGGCCGCCGAGGCTTCATCAATCAAATCCACCGCCTTATCCGGCAGGAAACGGTCAGTAATGTAGCGCGCGCCCAAATTCACGGCGGCGATAATGGCATCGTCGGTAATTTTCAAACTGTGGTGCATTTCGTACTTTTCTTTGAGCCCGCGCAAAATTGAAATGGAATCCTCGACCGAAGGTTCTTCAACCAGTATCGGCTGGAATCTTCTTTCTAAAGCCGCATCTTTTTCTATATGCCGCTGGTATTCCTTGAGAGTAGTCGCGCCGATTGCGTGGAGCTCGCCGCGCGCGAGAGCCGGTTTCAAAAGATTCGAGGCATCAATCGCGCCTTCTGCCGCGCCCGCGCCCACAATCATATGGATTTCGTCGATGAACAGGATTATTTTCCCATTGGAATTTTGAACCTCTTTCATAAAAGCCTTAAAGCGGTCTTCGAACTCCCCGCGAAACTTCGTGCCGGCAATAAGGGAACCGATATCAAGCATTACCACTTCTTTGTTTTTGAGCGGCTCCGGCACATCGCCCGCCACTATTTTCTGGGCCAGGCCTTCCACAATAGCCGTTTTCCCCACCCCCGGTTCGCCAATCAGGACCGGATTGTTCTTCGTGCGCCGGGAAAGAATCTGCTGGAGACGGCGCAATTCTTCCTCGCGGCCGATGACCGGATCAAGCTTTCCTTCACGCGCTTTCTGGGTCAAATTCACGGCGTATTTTTCCAAGACCTGGAACTTACTCTCCGGCGTTTCATCCGTCACGCGGGCCGAGCCGCGGAGCTGAACGAGCGTCCGCACAAGGATTTCCTTCCGCGCTCCGAAACGCGCAAGCATTTCCTGGGCCGAGGATGCCACCTCCGCCACCGCCATCAGCAAATGTTCGCAGGAAATGAACTCATCTTTGAATTTCATCGCAATCTCTCCCGCCTTGTCCAATGTTTTCATCAGTTCCTGCGAAAGATAGAGTTGGCTCACGCCGCCGCCCGAAAATATTTTGGGTAGTTCTTTCAGCACGCTTTCCATCGCGCGCTCTAACTCCGAAACATTCACGTTCGAGCGTACCAAAAGTGGCCGCACGAGCGTCTGCTCATCAGACAGAAGCGCCGAAAGAAGATGAAGCGCTTTGAGCTCGCCGTGATTCTGGCGCGCCACCATGTCTTGGGCGTTCTGGAGCGCCTCCTGGGCTTTGATGGTAAAACGGTTGAAATTCGGCATAAGTTTATTATATCCGATAGTAGGAGATTTTTATAATATTGGCAAGAACCGGCTTCGAGTGCCAATGCCACTTTTGGCATATCGCGTTTTTCCCTACTCTGCGGGGCGTTCGGTGAGCGTGATGGATAAATCCAAAGTCTTCCCCCCCTGGCCGGGCAGGCCTCTTCTAATCTTCGCCATAATACTCTCGCCAACGGAATAACGCTGGATGAGATTTCCGAGCGAATTATTTTCGTCCACTTTGATGCCGTTTATTTCAAGAATAATGTCTTCCGCCTCTAGGCCCGCTTTCGCCGCCGGAGAATCCTTCAAGATTGCCGGACCGTCGTCTGAACCTCGCACAAGCGCTCCGCCCTCCGTCACCGCCATATAGCGCACGCCCAAGTACGGTATTTTGATAGCTCCGGTATTCCGCACGGAATTGATGTCGCGCTTCGCCTGGTTTATCGGAATCGTGAAACCGATGCTCTGCGCCCCCTCGGCTACGGCGGTATTAATACCAATGACCTCGCCTTTCAGGTTCAGAAGCGGCCCGCCGGAGTTGCCCGGATTGATGGCCGCGTCCGTCTGGATGACATTGCTAATTATCTCCGTCCCGATACTCGCCCCCGTTGCCGTAATGGTACGGGATAATCCTGAAATCACTCCGACCGAAACCGTATTCCTGAATTCCCCCAAAGAATTACCGATCGCGATAGCCGTCTGGCCGAGTTTGAGCGTATCCGAATTACCCAGTGCCACAACCGGCAAATCGGTCGCTTCAATCTTCAAAACCGCCAAATCCTGCATCGGATCGCGGGCCAAAACCTTGGCATCATATTTCTTGCCGCTGTTCGTGACGACGGTATATTCGGCCGCCGTATCCGCTACCACGTGCTTGTTCGTTAAAATCATACCGTCCGCTGAAATTATAAAACCGCTGCCGCCGCCCACATCCTGCTTTTTAGTGCCTTTTTGGCATAGTTGAGAAAAACCTTGGCCAGGCAGGTTACCAAACCGGTCACCAAAAAAATCGCGGAATTCAGGTGGAATATTGCTGAATGGATTCGTCTGGCATTGTTCGATTATCGGCAAGTCTTTCGAGATGACTATTGAAACAACCGAAGGCGACGCTTTTTCCACCGCTTTCATTACCGCTTCTTCATAATCAATCGTGGGGTTATAGAGAACCGCTTCGGGTATTTTGGGGATATTCGCCTGCGGCGTCGAAGTCGCCAGCCCGCCCTTTATGAAACTCCAAACATCATCGAGAAGGTTCGCTTGGGCGAAACGGGAGGTCGCGAGCGACCCAAAAAATCCGCCCACTAAACCAGCAATAATAATTAGAATTATTGTTCTTTTTGACATAGTGCCTTAAATTTTATTAGCGTATTTCGTACCTTAAAGTTACATTCACTTTCACATCTTCCGAGCCGGCCTCGATTGCCGGAGCAATAGATGCATCGGCATTTTTCATCATTGATTCAACGCCCATACTATAAGCATAAGACACGGGTGCCACCGAATTTTCATAAATTTCCAAGAGCCGCCCGATGCCAAAGCCGCCGGCTTTCGCCAACTCTTTCGCTTTCATTTTGGCTTTATCTATCGCTTCGGCGCGCGCCTCGGCCCGAGCCGAATCCGGATCATCAATAGTAAATTGCAATTGAGAAACGGTATTCGCGCCGCTCGCTACGACACCACCAAGAATATCACCGACTTTAGAAAAGTCCCGAACTTTCACATCCACGTTTTGCGAAACGGTGTAACCCACAATCTCCGCAGGCGGGCAAGGTTGAACGCTGGACTGCGGCTGATAGCAATTATAACTCTGATAACGGGGTGAAATATTGTAATTCTGCGTTTTGATATCCTTTGCTTCAACGCCCTTCGATTTTACGAAATCGACTGCTTTATTCATCTTCGTCGTATTCTCGGTCTGAAGCGCTCCCAAATCTTTGCCGCCTTCGGTCGTCACACTGAAATCAAATTGCGCCACATCCGGCACGACGACAGTCTTCCCTTCACCTGAAACCGAAAAACTCCGGAACGACATCGGCTGGGAATTAGCGTAAGCCGACGAATAGACCCACACCGAATAGGCTCCGGCCAAAAGCATAATGATTATCGCGACGTTTAAATATTGCTTTGTTTTCTCCATTTTTTTATTTATTATTTTTACCCTTCGACAAGAGTAATAGAATTATACCAAAATCTTCCTCATTCGCTTCAAGGCCTCTTTTATCTCCCCCATTTTACAGGGTTTTCCGAAGCTGAAGCGCAGGCTTCCCCGCACTCTTTCTTGAGACAAACCCAGGGCATGGAGCACAGGCGAAGGAGCGTAGGAGCGGGCGGAACAAGCCGAGCCGGCCGAGACCGCAATGCCGGCTATATCCAATTTAATGAGCAGGTCGCCTGCGAATTCCGTCGGGAAATGGATATTCAGAATGTGCGGCGCGCCGCTTTTGCCGTTAATTTCGGCCTGCGGATAGATTTTTTTGAGGCCCCGCCAAAATTCATTCTTGAGTGAATTAACCTCTTTCATATTTTTGCTCCTGTTTTTTGTTGCCAACTCCATTGCTTTTCCAAAACCGACTATCGCCGGAACGTTCTCCGTGCCGGAACGCAGGCCGAACTCCTGCCCGCCGCCGGTGATAACGGGAATTAAGAATTTGGAATTATGAATTATGGAATCTTTTCTTTCTTCATTATTCCTAATTCCTGATTCATTATTCCTGATAAAAAGGGCGCCGATTCCTTTCGGGCCGTAAATTTTTTGGCCGGAGAGCGTCATTAAATCCACGCCCAATTTTTTAACGTCGCAGTCAAAATAATTCAGAGCTTGGGCGGCATCGGTGTGGAGTAACGGGAATAATGAATTATGAATTATGAATTTCGAATAAGTTTTATTTGATTCTTTATTCTTAATTCTTAATTCTTCGCGAAAATTTCTGATGATTTCAGAGATTTTCGCGATAGGTTGGACGCTCCCGATTTCGTTGTTCACATACATCACGGAAACCAAGACGGTCCGCTCGTCCAAAGAACTTTCCAATTTTTTCAAATCCACGATTCCGTTTTCATCCACCGGAAGATAGACAACTTCCACTCCCTGCCTGCGCAGGCAGGCGTCTTTTCCCAAATCCCGCGCCGTATCCAAAATGGATTCGTGTTCTATCCCGCTGATAATAATCTTAGGCGACCGATTTTGTTTTGAGATAAAATCGGACGCTTTAAAAATCCCCCGTAAGGCTAAATTATTCGCCTCCGTCGCCGAACTTGTAAAAATAATACTTCGGAATCCATCGGCCAACGAAGGTGCTATCGCTTTCGCGATTGCTCCCCGCGCCTTATCCACCGCGCCCATCGCCTCCTGACCAAAAGAATGAAGCGAACCCGGATTACCGAACTTCTCCGTAAAATAGGGCGCCATCGCCTTCAAAACCGCCGGGTCAACCGGAGTCGAAGCGGCGTAATCCAAATAAATTCGGGATGTTTTGTTCATTATTGCTTCCCCATCAGGCTTTTCAAAATACTGTCCACGATTTCCTTTCCTTTCGGATTTTCTTCGCAGGCGGCGAGGAGTTTAGTCAATTTCTTCCGGTGTCCCCAGGAAAGCGCCGCGCCCTCGGAATCTTCCGTTTTCCCGTTCGGCAGTCCGTTCAGAGGGAAAAATTTCGCTTTTTCTATCGCCTCATCCAGTTCTTTTCCTTGTACGAGTTCCGGCTCTTCTTCCGTGACGACAAGAAAAAATTTGTCTTCGTGAAACTGCGCGCCGGGCCGTTCCGACGGTATCCGGAGCGAAACCGAAAGCTCCGGGTCAATTAGTTCTTTACCGAACGTGAGGCCGGCTTCTTCTTCGAACTCGCGGTGCGCCGTGGCAATAAGATTGCTGTCCTTCTGCGGGTCGAAATGTCCCATCGGCATCTTCCAAACCTTTTCTTCGACGAAAATGCCGCCGGTCTTCTGGTTGTTCTTCTCACCCGGCTTCTGGAGAACTAAAAGAATTTTAGGTTCGTTCTTCGCGAACTTTATATAGGCCACGCCGGCCGAGTAACTAACCGTTGGATCCATTATCCTTACCGTAAACCCCGCCGATGTTCGCGCGGCGGAAAATTTCTAGAATAATTGTGAGACCGATGCCAGAAATAACAGCGAAGGCAGTCAGGCCGATACCACAAAGCACGCCGATTGCGGCCACGAACCAAACGGTCGCGGCGGTCGTGAGCCCCCGCACATGGATGCCGTGCTTCACGATAATGCCCGCCCCCAGGAAACCGATGCCAATCACGATATTCGCGATAACCGTAAGAAATCCGCTATTCCGGGCCACGACCTCGGGCAAGTTTTCGGGCGAAACAGCGACGAGATACGGCAAAGAGAGTCCAGCAATCGTAAAAATCGCCGCGCCGGCCGCAACCATCATATCGGTGCGTAAGCCCGCTTCCTTACCCGCAATTTCCCGCTCAAGACCGATTATGATTCCCAAGAGAACCGCCAGTCCCAGACGCAACAGCATTTGTTCCAAAGTAAGCATATTTTAATATTTGGGGTTTTCCTCTTTTATTTTTTTCTTGTAGTTGGCATATCGGGCAAGCGCAAAGAGAATGCTCGAAAGCCGATTCAGATACTGGAGCGTCTCCGCCGACAGTTTCTTTTTCTTGTTGTTGAATCGCACAGCCGAACGCTCCGCCCGTCGGGCAATGACCCGAGCCACATCCAATCGCGCCGAAAATTCGCTTCCGCCGGGCAGAATGAACTTCTTGATGGCCGGCAGTTTCTTATCTATCCTCCCGATAGCCGACTCGAGCTCGGATGTCTTTTGGCCGATATCCCCGGCGAAACTTTTCGCTTTGTAATCGAAGCCGGCCGCCGCCACATCCGCCTGAACCATAAAAAGAGTTTCCTGGATTTCCTTGAGAATCGCCCGGATGTCGGCAGGCGCCTCCGTCCGGCAGAAACCCGTCCAGGAATTCAATTCATCGAGGTTTCCCAGGACGTCGAAAAGCACATCGTCTTTCGGCAATTTTTTTTCCCCGAAAGCGCTCTGGCCCTTGTCCCCCCGGCTGGTGAAAAACTGGGTTTTCATATGATTTCATTATATATCTACCCGGAAAATATTAAAGCCAACCTTACGGGATTAGTTTTACTCGCCAAAAAAGGAAAGTATACCGTCTTTATGCTTATCGGAGTCTAAAGAAGCGGGAAGATAAATGTTATAAACAGAGGAATATAAACAAGAGCGAACAGAGTTGAGAGAAACACGGCAACCGCGGCTTTTTCCGGGTGGGTATTCAGCCTGGTCGCATAGGCTACCGTATTCGAAGCGAGAGGCACGATAGACATAAGCAAAATGACTTTGTGCGTCAAAGCGCTGTACAGGTGGAAAAAATTATTATCCAGCAGAACGACTCCGATAAAAACGAGTGGGTAGACGAGAAATTTGGCGGTAAAAGCCATCGCTGTGAATTTTCGGTCGAAAGACAGTTTTGTTATTTGGGATAAGGCCAACCCAACCAGCATCATGCCGAGCACGGTATAAGCTCCCTTGAAATTCGCCATAGCGTCCAAGATAACCGGGCTTACACTCAAATGCGAAAGATTGACGAATAATCCCAAGAAAAACGCGTAGAGCGCGGGCAGTCTCAAAACTTTCGCCAATGCTTCCCTGCCCGTATGCTGTCCCCGAGCGGTAATGAAAAAACCCAGCGAATTCTCGTACAGGATAATCCCAAAAATCACGAATACCGCCGTACCCAGCTGATCCTGGCCGAACAAGGCAAGCACGACGGGCAAGCCGAAATATCCCGTATTGCCGGCGCCCGCGGTAAAAGCCAGAATATTTTTTTCCGCTCCCTCCCAGATAAGGCCTGAGATACCGTAGAATAACAGGCACATTCCGCAGGCAACGATAAAAAACAGAATAGGCAGGGAAATTATCGAAATATTTATCGGCGTCGCGATTACGCCGCTGAAAACAATCACCGGCGCGACGATATAAATCAAAATCGGCGCAATCGACTCTTTTTTCACTTCGAGCCATCTTCCGGCAATATAACCCAAGAGAACCATGGCATAGAGCGGAAGCAGCTTAAGGAGAAGCGTCAGAAAAATCAACATATATTAAATAAGTATATAGGAATCGAGGAAATAAAAATTCCCATAAACGGGGATTTTTTATTTATTTGGGTGCCTAACGGGAATTGAACCCGTATTAAAAGTTCCACAAACTTCTGTGTTACCATTACACCATAGGCACCATCGGAATCGAATGATTCTGCATTCAGTTTAATCCCAAATTGAGGTTTTCGTCAAAATCTGGAAGAATAGGTAAGACAATCCACCATGGGCGGACTTTTAGACAATTTAGGCGCTTTAGTTCTCCAATATCCCAACTGGAGCCACTGGATAATCGCTGTCTCCATCCTTGTTCAGGGTGAGGTGACAGTTTTGGTCGGTGTCTTCCTCGTCGCGAACCATAGCTTAAGCTGGGGCGATTTTCTTATCCCAGCTATCGGCTCTTTAATCGTGGGCGACATATTTATCTTCTTTTTCGGCCGGCTGATACGCAACACCCGCTTCGGCTGGAAATTCTACCGGAAAATAAAACACAGCCGCCGGACACAATTCTATTTTCATTACGTCCGCGAGAATATCGTTAAACTGATGATAATTTCCAAATTCCTTGTAGCCGCAAATATTTTTGCCGTGCTTGCTATCAGCTGGTCTAAAGTCTCTTTCGCCAAATTTATGAAATCACAATTCATAAGTATCTTCCTCTGGTTCTTTTCCGCCACGGCCGTTACCTACTTCCTCGCTACCGGCTTCACCTACCTGCGCTCGGAAAAAATCTTCCGACAGATAGAAATAGGAATACTCGTAATAATAGTGCTGATGTTCGTCGGAGAACACTTTTTGAGAAAACAGCTAAGTAAGAGGTTTTTCAAAGAAGAAATCAAAGAAACGGAGGATATCTCCGAAGAAGAATTCAAAAAGAAGGGGTGGTAGGAATAAGATGGAAATATATTTTGTTTTGTGCCGCGGGGGTGAATCGAACACCCAACGCCTGCCTCTTCCGAAGCGAGTTGGACTATATCATCATCCTGGCCATTCCAGGAGCTGGGCGCTTGCGCGAGGTTATTGTTGGGACTCACTCGCTAGTCTCTACACCTTCTCCGACACTTAAACCCATCGGAGCTTGGCTCGGGATTATTTCTTTGAAGAAGTTTCCCCCGAGTTCACCCAGTTTTTAAATCCGCATTACTGCGAAATGCCCCAAAGATCTAGGGCAGCGCTCTACCATTGAGCTACCGCGGCATCGGTGCTTCGTTTTCAAACGCAGTTCCATTATAATCAAAATACCTTATAGGTCAAAAATGTCTGGACAAACTTTGCTCAAAGTAGAAAATCTCTCGGTGGAGCTCGAGGGAATAACTGTCATTAAAGATGTTTCTTTTGAGCTGAAAAAAGAGGAGGTGCTCGCGATCGTGGGGCCGAACGGCGCCGGCAAATCCGTGCTCTTGAAGACCCTGCTCGGCTTCTTTCCGCCCTCCGCCGGAAAATTTGAGTGGGCGCCCGGCACGACCTGCGGCTATCTCCCCCAGCGCTTCCATATAGACCACTATTTACCGATGACAGTCGGGGAATTCCTGAAACTGAAGCCGAATCCGAAATATTCCATCCATAAAGTATTAGAACTCGTCGAGATAGACCGGCACTGGCTCGGAAAAAATCTGGCGACGTTTTCGAGCGGCCAACTCCAAAAAATATTGCTCGCCTGGGCGATTATCGACCAGCCGCAGGTGCTTCTTTTCGACGAGCCGACCGAAAATGTAGATGTGGTCGCTCAGAAATCAATCTATGATCTTCTCCACCATCTCCAGGATACTTTGGAAATATCCGTCATTCTCATTTCGCACGATCTGAATATCGTTTACCGCTACGCCAGCCAGGTGCTTTGCCTGAACCACGCGATGACCTGCTACGGCGAACCGATGAAAGTTTTGAACAATGAAACCCTTTCCAAACTCTACGGCGACCACGCTTTTTTCCACCATCATCATTTTGAAGAAAATAATAAAAAATCCCATGAATGAGTTTTTTATCCTTACGTTAATCTCCGGGGTCTTCGTCGCGGCGGCGAGCGGGCTCACCGGTTCATTTCTTATTCTCCGGCGGATGTCCCTGATGTCCGACGCCCTTTCGCACGTGGCGCTTCCCGGCATCGCTTTGGGCATCATATTCAAATTCGCTCCCCTCTGGGGCGGTCTCGCGGCGCTCTTCATCGGCGTCCTGCTTATATGGCTCATTGAGACCAAAACCAAACTCGCCACCGAGTCCGTGACCGGCGTGATGTTCGTGACCGCGCTCGCGGTGGGCGCGCTTCTCATACCCGAGGAGGGGCTTTTGGAAGCTTTTTTCGGAAGCGTGGAAAAAATAACTTCGAACCAGCTGATTTTTCAGACGGCGCTCGCCGCCGTCATTATCGCTACCGTTCTGAAATTCATGAAACAGCTAACGCTTTTTTCCATCGCGCCCGACTTGGGCGTTTCGATAAAAATTTCGCCGATAAAGATGCAATTATTGCTCTTGGTATTAATCGCGCTCACTATTTCGATCGGCATCGGCTTCGTGGGCGTGCTTTTGATAAGCGCGCTTTCGATAATTCCGGCCGCCACCGCCCGGAATCTGGTCAACGGTTTCAATTCTTTTATCTGGGTTTCGGTAATTTTATCGGCCGTCGCCCTCTCCGGCGGACTTCTGATACATTACTTCTCCGGCATGAATCCCGGCATCGCGACGGTTTTAGTAAGCGCCACTTTCTTCATATTGAGTTTATTCAAAAGAAGATAGATTTTATTTTGTCGGGCTGCTGGGAATTCTTCTCCTCCACGATTTCATATTCACTTCGCTCAAA
>ERZ1292623.3957-Hain-H51-01um-R1-3957-length-12385-cov-18_pt1 | contig 12385 bp, 15 predicted proteins | sample MGYA00564398_ERZ1292623 | MGnify/ENA primary metagenome ERZ1292623 (study PRJEB36523, sample SAMEA6512633) | groundwater metagenome | collected 2019-01-07 | study: AquaDiva: Metagenomics assemblies of 32 groundwater samples | reverse complement strand
TATTTAAAAATATTTCCTAAATAAATTAAGTATACTATCTGATTTTTATCGATAGGCTTTGACTTTTAAGTATTAATATTGTCACGAAAACTAAAAAGTCAAAAATGAGATTTTAAGCTTGTAGTCATTTATTTAGAAAGTTTTAAATTAAGGTAATCCTAATTTATTTTGAATGAAAAAGTTAGTTTTATTGGATATAGATAGAACCTTAGCAGAAGGCAGTATTGGAGTTTTACTTACTAATTATTTATTTAAGAAAAAACTCTTCCCAAAGAAATGCTATCTTGAAATTAATAAAGCAATAGAATTAAATGATAAAGGTAAGATTTCATATCAAAAAAGAGGAGAAATAATTATTAAAAACTGGGCTAAAGGTTTCAAGGATTGGAATAAAAATAAACTTCTAAATTTAGCACGGGATTACTTCAAAAAAGAACATTATAAAAAAATTTACGATGGTGCTAAAGAATTAATAGGATTTCTTAAGAAAAAGAATTATTATATTGTTGGCATTTCCAGAGCTTTCGAGGAATGTTTAATACCTTTAAAAAAATATCTTGGTATATCTTTAATTATTGGTACAAAATTTGAATATAAGAATGGTGTTTGTACTGGAAAATTATTAAATAAAATGTGGGAATCGGGTGCAAAGGAAAAAGAATTAATGAATGTATTCAAACATGCCAACCTTACAACAGATGAAGCTATGGCTTTTGGAGATACAGAAGATGACTATTATATGTTAAAATTCGTTGAATTTCCAATAACTGTTAACGCCAACAAAGCCCTTGAGAAAATAGCATTAAAAAGACATTGGGCTATTTATGGCAACTTAAAAGATTTATTAAGAGATTTACAAAGCGGAAAATTATTCCCTAAGATAGGTTGGTTTCATCATTATAGTAAGAAATACAATCGTATTATTTTAAATGAAACTATGCTTAAACAAGTTCTATTAAATGATGCTCCTTTTGTTAATGTAGTTAAAAAATGTATAAAGCATGGTGGAAGAATCTTAGAAGCAGGTTGTGGATTAGGAAGAACCGCTATTAGTTTATCTTTAAACGGATTTAAAGTAACCGCTATTGATAATGATAAAGATGTTTTGAAAATAGCTAAAATAAATTGTTTCAATTATGGGAAATCAGTAAAATTATGGTTATTAGACATATTTGAACTTGGTAAACACTTTAGATCAAAACAATTTGATGTTGTAACTCATGGTGGTGTTTTAGAACATTTTTCAGATAATCAAATTAAGTTATTATTAGATGAACAATTAAAAGTTGCTCCAATTATTATTTTTTCAGTACCTATAAAATCAAAACGTAACAATATTTATTTTAAACATGACCAAATGGGGCATAGGCATCTTTGGACAAAATCACAATGGATTGACTTTATTTCTAATTATTACAAAATCAAGGAAGCAAGAATTAGTAAGTCTTTAAGAAAAGATGATTTAATTATGGTAATAACGAAAAGATAAAATTCCTTAAATCCTTTTATCGACTTCTTAAATGAGATAATATTACTAAATTATGACACAAAACTTTTAATAGAATTTCATTTCTTCCAGAAACAATACCTTTACTTCTTATGAAGTTAAGCTTAGTTCTTTTTACGCTTGAAAATAAGCTTTCAACCAAACTTCTCTTATGATATTTCTTATTAAATTCTTCTGGATTGCTTTTCCAAAAATTAAATGTTTCTTTCCATTCTATTGAACCTCTAATTTTACCAGTTGCATTACTTTTAAATGGAATGTAGGCTTTTCCACCTTTTCTTGCAACGATTTCATGATTTTTTCTACTGGAATAACCTTTATCAGAATAAGTTTCTTCAATTTGAAAATTTTTAGATATTTTGTTAATCAAAGTCTTGAAATGAGGCATATCATTACTAAATCCTTTAGTTATCTTTACTGCTGGAACAATTAAACTATCTGTGTCCTACACAAAGCCTTATCGATAGAAAGCTTTAATAAGGGTCAAAGTTAAGCTAAAATAATAATATTTAATAAAATTTAATCGGAGGATGTTTAAATGGCAAAACAAGAAGTTGAATTTTATGATGTAAAGACAAAAAAGAAGTTTAAGACAAATGAATATAGAATAGAAGAGAGAAGCGGACGATTCTTCGCAGTAGCTAAATCCAAATCAGGCCCTCATGACTGCTGGCATGTTGTGGGAAAAGATTTTGCTAAAAGCAATAAATAAATCTTATTTTTCTTTTTATTCTTTAACTTGTTTAAACAATAATGCTTAAATATTTTTTGAATATGATTTTATTATGAAAACAAAAAATGACATTAAAGAATCTTCTTCTGCAGATTTGTTAAATGAACTTAAATCTTCTAATAAAGCATTCTTTTGCATAATATCTAGAGGTTGCAATTATTTTGGTTTTATAACCCGAAAGCACCGGGATTTTCTTGATTTTAAAGGTAAAATATACTCTTCTGGTAATTATATGGGGGTATCTAATTTTGGAGAATTTTCTGAGATTAATAAATATTTTTTTGCTGTTTATAATTTGCTGGATAAAACTTTATTTTTAAAATATGAATTATTTAAAGAAAGATATGGGATAGAAGTTGCTCCTTTAATCAGGCTAAAATCAGAAATAGATTTTAATCATAATAAGAGTGTAAGACCAATCGAAAAAGTTAAATCTTTTTTAGAGGAAATTTTAAGCTAAGAATAAAGCTTAAATACGTTATTTCTTGAATATTTTTATGGTTTTGGAGAAATTAAGCAATTCATTAAAGGAAACATTCAACAAGATAGCCAAAGCAATATTTGTTGATGAAAAATTAGTTGACGAGCTAGTTAAAGAAATACAAAGAGCATTATTGCTTGCAGATGTCAATGTCAAGCTTGTTTTTGAGCTAAGCAAAACAATAAAAGAGAGATTTTTGAAGGAAAAAGAATTACAAGGAATTAGCGCTAGAGAAAGATTAATTAAAATTGTTTATGAAGAATTGGTTAATATAACCGGAACTGAGAAATCTGAAATTGTAATTAAGGATAAAAAACCCTTCAAAATAATGATGGTTGGAACATATGGCTCTGGCAAAACAACAACAATTTCCAAAATAGCAAAATATTATTTTAAAAGAGGATATAAGGTTGCTTGTCTTGGCCTGGATGTTCACAGGCCTGCTGCGCCAGATCAACTAGAGCAATTGTGCAAAAAAATTAATGTTCAATGCTTTATAAATAAAAAAGAAAAAAATCCTTTAAAAATTTACAAAGAATTTGAAAATATGTATTCTAAGTATGATATTTTAATTATAGACACAGCTGGAAGGGATTCTTTAACACAGGATTTAATCAAGGAATTAAAGGAGTTAAATGAAAAAATTGAACCCGATGAAAATTTATTGGTAATGAGCGCTGACATAGGGCAAGCTGCGCAGAATTTAGCCAAAGGATTTCATGATGCTTGCAATGTTACAGGAGTTATAGTAACTAAATTAGACGGAACAGCCAAAGGCGGAGGAGCTTTGACAGGAGCTGCTGCAACAAACGCAAAAGTTAAATTTATCGGCATTGGTGAAAAGGTTGATGATTTAGAAACCTTTAATCCAGAAGGCTTTATTTCAAGATTATTGGGAATGGGTGATTTAGAAACTTTATTGGAAAAAGCTAAAGAAGCTATAACGGAAGAAGAAGCAAAGGATATTCAGGAGAAATTTGTCAAGGGAGATTTTACTTTGCTTGATTTATATGAGCAGATGAAGGCCATGAGAAAAATGGGTCCTTTGACCAAGATTATGGAGATGATTCCTGGAATGGGGCAGTTGAAATTGCCAAAAGAAATGCTTGAGGTTCAGGAAGAGAAATTGGAAAAATGGAAATATATTATTAACAGTTTAACAAAAAAAGAATTGGAAAATCCTGATATCATTGATGGAAAGAGAGCCGAAAAAATAGCAAAAGGCTCTGGCGTTAATATTTCAGACGTTAGAGATTTATTAAAGCAGTATAAACAAAGCAAAAAATTGATGAAAATGATGAAAGGCGGAGATCCCGGCAAATTAATGAAGAAATTCCAGGGAAAAATGCCGAAAGGGTTTAAATTTTAAAATGAAAATAAAGTTTGCAGCCGGAAATCCTAAAAAAATATACGGTTTTATTAGTAATATAAATAAGAATGATAAAATCGCTTTAATCAGCCATATAGATTTAGATGGGTTAACTGCAGCTAAAATAACTAACGAAATATTAAATGCAAAAAATATCTTCTTTTTAGATTATTCTGAATTAAATGAAGATTTAATTAGTAAATTAAAAGGACTTAAAATTAACAAAGTTGTATTTACAGATTTAAATTTTTCAAATCCAGATATCATAAAAGGTATTGAAAAATTTGCCGATATTTTGATTATTGATCATCATCTAATTACCCAAGATTTGAATTCAGATAAAACTGTTTTTATTAATGTGCAAGGTTTGTGCACAGGTTATTTATGCTATTATTTTTTTTCTAAAATTAAAAATTTGGATAAATGGGATTGGCTAGTTGCGTGTTCTAATGTTTCAGATTGGTTATTTATGAACAATAAAAAATGGCTGACTAAAATTTATTCTAAATATAACGATAAATTCAATCCAGATGAAATTAAAAAAGGCAAATTCTGGGATTTGCAGCATAAATTATCTTTATTAATAATTTATTTTCGAAAAGATTTGCTAAAAGCTTACAGCTTAATTAAAGAGAGTATTAGTGACTTAAAAATTGATAGCTATGCAAATGAAATACAAAACGCAATTGACGAACTTGTCAAAAAGTTTAAGAAAGAAAAACAAAAAATTTATGATGGCTATTTTTGGGAAATTAAATCTAAATCTGGAAAAAAACAATATGGTCTTAAACAAATTGGCATAAATAAGTTAAGTTTTGATGAACCTGATAAGACCTTTATAATTATAGTTAAATCTGGTAAATATTATAAAATTTCTTCTAGAAGGCAGGATAAAAAATATAATATGGCTAAATTAATGCAAGATTTAACTAAAGGCTACGGTGTAAATGCTGGCGGCCATGTTGCTGCTGCCGGTGCTGTTATTTACGCGAAAGATTTAAGCAAATTTAAGAAAAGATTAAAAGGTTATAAATATGAAAATAATTAAACAGGGTGCAGAAGCTGTAATTAAACTAGATAAAAATAAAATTATTAAAGAAAGAATAAAGAAAAATTACAGAATTAAGCAGATAGACGAAAAACTAAGAAAATTTAGGACAAGAAGAGAGGGCAATATTTTAAGAAAAGCTGTTTTTACAAACGTTCCTAAAATATACAATGTTGATGACAAAAACATGATTATCGAAATGGAATATATTAAAGGAATGTTGTTAAAAGATTTCTTGAATAAAAATGACTTGAATAAAATATTAAAAATATCAAATTTGCTTGGAAATGAAATAGCATTATTGCATGATCATGAAATAATCCATGGTGATTTGACAACAACGAATTTAATATTAAAAGATGAAAAAATTTATTTTATTGATTTTGGGTTGGCTTTTATTTCACATAAATCAGAGGATAAAGCAGTTGATTTATACTTATTAAAACAAGCTCTTACAAGCAGTTTTCCTCAGATTTCAGAGCAAGTTTTTAATATCATCCTGCAGAGTTATCATATGCATAAACAGCATAATGAAGTTCTTGAAAGATTGAAAAAGGTTGAAAAACGAGGGAGATATAAAAATGCCCAATAATTTTTTATTGATTTATCTAAGTATTGTGGGATTATTAGTTATTTATTACTTGATTTTTAGAGTTTTTAAAAAGAAAAATTAGAAAGCTATATAAATTTAGATTAAAGAAATAATTCTATAGCCCGGTCGTCTAGTGGCCAAGGATAATACTAAGAGTATCCTTAAAGTAGCCTTTGGACGTTGGAAGAAAGCTATTGACGGAAGTGGTTTAAAAAATCTCCGAATTCGAATCTTCCCCGGGCTATTTCACAATATTTATAAACTTCCTTACTTTACTATATTTTATGGCAGAACCAAAATCATTGGGAAAGGTAATCAGCTATTACTCGCATATTGGAGTAGCAGCTATAGACTTAACTGGAAAAATTAAATTAGGGGATAAAATAAGAATCAAGGGAAATACAACAGATTTTGTCCAGGAAATAACATCTATGCAAATTGAGCATGAGCAGGTAAAAGAAGCAGGAAAAGGAGACTCTGTAGGAATAAAGGTTGATGAAAAGACAAGGCCTGGCGATATGGTGTATAAAGCATAGTTTTATAAATGTTTAATTTAAAAAAATTTTAGGATAAGTCAGTTAAGGCTTACTTATGCCTAGCTTAGTTCTAGGTAAAATTATAGGATGGCAAGATTATATTCAGGAAAGAAAGGAAAATCAGGAAGCAAAAAGCCGGTTAAAAAGCATAAGCTAACTTGGATTAGATATTCTGAAGAAGAAATTAAACAATTAATCATTAAATTGGCAAAGCAGGGAAAATTACAAAGCGAAATTGGAATGATATTGAGAGACACTTATGGCATTCCAAACGTAAGAGATTTGATAAAGAAAAAATTAGGGGAATTTTTGGGAGAAAATAAATTAAATCCAAAATTGCCTGAAGATTTATCAAGCTTAATCAAGAGAGAAATTCAGATAATAAAACATTTAGACAGAAACAAAAAAGATATGCATGCTAAAAGAGGGCTATTGCTAACAGGAAGCAAGATACATAGATTATCAAAATACTACAAAAGAACTGGGAAACTGCCGAGAGATTGGACTTACGATAGAAAACAAGCTGAGATTCTTGTAGGCTAATATGCATGAATTAGTTGAAAATGCTGTTAATGAATTTAAAAAATTAAAAAATGATCCTTTGAGAGTTATAAGCCATCTTGACTGCGATGGATTAACTTCTGCAGGCATTATGGTAAATATTTTAAAAAGAGAAAATAAAAAATTTGTTTTGAGCATTGTAAAACAGTTAAATGAAAAAATAATTGAAGAATTATCCTTGGAAAATTATAATACAATAATCTTTACTGATCTTGGCTCCGGCTATATTCATTTAATTAAAAAATATTTAAATAATAAAATTATATTTATTTTTGACCATCATATCGTTGAAAATGCTAAAAAATATGATAATATTATTCATGTTAATCCTCACTTAGCAAAGGATAAAGAAAATTTCATTAACATTTCAGGATCAGGCATAGCATATTTTTTTGCCAAGAAATTAAATGAAATAAATAAAGATCTTGCATATTTGGCTGTTATAGGTGTTATTGGAGATATGCAGGATTTTACCAATTTTAATAAAGAAATTTTAGATGATGCAATTTCTGAGGGAAAGATATTTGTCAAATACGGCTTAAAAATGTTTGGCTCTCAAACAAAGCCTTTAAATAAAATCTTGCAGTACAGCACAGACCCTTTTATTCCGGGCGTTACAGGAGATGAGCAAGGGACTTTTGAATTTTTATCCAGCACAGGAATTAATTTTATGCAGGATGGAAAGATAAAAAGGATAATTGATTTAAATGAAGATGAATTAAAGAAATTAACTACTGCAATAATTTTAAGAAGACTTGGAAGTGAAAAAAATCCAGAAGATATTTTTGGAAATATTTATTTATTAAAAGATGAGTTTGAAGATGGTCTGAAAGACGCAAGGGAATTCAGCACATTATTAAACTGCTGCGGAAGATTAAATAAGCCAAGTATAGGGATAGGTGTTTGTTTAGATAGTTTTGAGTTAAAGCAAAAAGCAAATGAATTATTAAAGCAGTATAAGCAGGAATTAATCAATGGATTAAATTGGTTTCATTCGAATAAGGATAAACTAACTAAAAAAGATAATTTTATTGTCATTAATGCAGAAGACAAAATAAGAGACACTTTAATTGGGACAATAACAAGCATTATTTCAAGGTCTAATGTTTATCAAAATGGAACAATATTGATAGGAATGGCTTATACTTTAGATAATAATATCAAGATAAGCATGAGGGAATGCAATACAAATAATAATGATTTGGCAGAAATTTTAAAGAATTTTGTCAATGAAAAAGGAGAAGTTGGGGGGCATAAACAGGCTGCTGGAGCATTAATTTCTTTGGAGCATGAGCAGGAATTTATTAATAATATTAAATAGAAAGGTTTATTAATTGTTTTTTAGGGAATTGAGTTATGGCTGAAACTGAAATCTTAAAGAAGAAAAAGAAGAAGAATTATTTATTATTTGCTAAGGAATTTAACAATAACGAAGTTGGGGAAACCTTAGCCAGCGAAGACAATTTGCTTATTGGAAGAACTATTGAAATTAATTTAGCGCATTTAACAAATGATCCTAAAATGCAGAATGTAAAGATTAAATTTAAGATTAAAGAAGTAAAAGATAATAAAGGATATGTTGAATTAACCAAATATTTTATGCTTCCTACTTATATTAGAAGGGTTGTCAAGCCTGGAAGAGAGAAAATAGACGATTCTTTTATTTTAATAACCAAAGATAAGACAAAAATAAGATTAAAGCCCTTAATGGTCACCAAGGCATTAACCCAGAATTCTGTTTTAAGCAGCTTAAGAAATAAAACCAAGGAATTTATGAATGAATACTGCAAGAAAAATGAATACAGCAGATTTTTGAATGATCTTATTAATCATGACATACAAAAAATGCTGAAGGATAATTTAAAGAAGGTTTATCCTTTAAGCGTTGTTGAAATAAGGCTGATGGAAAAATTATAGTCGATTTAACGATATTCTACAATATATATTTTGCAACCACCATGACACCATGCCAACCGTGCACCTAAGGTTTATAAATAAAATAATATTTACTTTATCGAAGATGAGAAGAGTTAAATTTTATAAAGGCAAACAAAATTGGCTACTAGAAAAAGCTATTGCGAAAGCTGGATCTGAGAGAAAACTTGGAAAAATTATAAAAGTTTCACGTCAAGCAGTAAATCAATATCGCAAAGAAAATTGGCTTTTGTCTTTTGAAAGGTTAAATCTAATTTTGAACTTTTTAAAATTGAATAGAAATAAAATTAAAAAATTTATTATGAAAGAATTAGACGAAAGTTGGGGCAACTCTAAAAACGGTGCTTATATGAGGTGGTATAGAAAAGCACATCCAAATTATAAACCGGTTAAGGTAGATTATAAAAAAAGATTAAGAGAGAAGGCCATAGAAAAATTAGGTGGTCCGGTCTGTGTTAATTGTGGATGCACTAAAAAAGAAATTTTAGAAATCAACCATGTTAAAGGTAAGGGAAGGCAAGAACGTAAAAAATATCAAAATTATCATTCATTTTTTAGAGATATAATAAATGAAAAAGTTAATATAATGGACTTTAACATCTTATGTCGTGTTTGTAATGCAAAACACTACGTCGAAAACGAATTAGGCATTAAAGGTTATAAAATCGAGTTCAGGCCACTATAGCTCAGCGGCAGTAGCAGCTGTTTTGTAGGCTAAAACCAAAAGAACAGCAGGTCGCCGGTTCAAATCCGGCTAGTGGCTTCTTCTTTAATCTTATATTCTTTTAAATAATCTCTCGGAATTTGATATTTAAAAAGTGCATCGTATAAATAATCTCTTTTCTTTCGAAATAATAAGGCAAGTTCATAATCCTGATTACTTTCATTCTTCAGTTCACTTATTTTTTTATTTATGCATTTTGTAAATGTAAAAACATCTTCGGGATATGTCTCCACTAAAACTTTTGTTACTTTCTCCAATTCAGATTTGACTTGTCTCCTATCAAGATCTTTTAATTTTTTCTCCAATCCCCTATAATATCTTATCCTAAAAAGAACGTCGTATCTTCTAACCAAGTCGACTATATCAAGATTCATTAAGCTTTTTTCACTATAAGTTTTTAATATTCCCACAATTTAAGAAAGATCTTAAAACTATATAAATTTATTTCTTCACAATAAAAACTAATTTTCCTTTATATATTTTTGATTCTAAGATTTTAAAATTACATTTTTTAAATAAATTTTTTAATTCAAAATAATTGAATAAATAATAATAACGATAGTATATTTTATCTTTAGATTTCCATTCAATATAAGAATCTTTTTTCTCAAATAAGAATTTTAACTGCCATTTATTCCAGACAGTTACTAACGCAATGCCGTCTTTTTTTAAAACCCTGTAAAGCTCTTTTAAAGCCTTCTCTCGTTTTTCTTTAGTTTCTAAATGATGCAAACTAGCTAACATTAACACATAATTAAAAAAATTATCATTAAACGGCAGCTTGATTAATTCTGCTTTATATAATTTAATATTCAGATTATATTTTTTAGACAATATTTTTGCTTTTTCCAGCATTTTTTCAGAAAAATCTATGCCATAACAAATAAAATTTTTGAATGGGATTAAATTTCTGCAGTTTCCACAGCCTAAATCTATAATTCTTCCCGCATTTTTTGCATATTTATCTTTAAAATATTCAGCAATTCTCTCAGGCTTGTTCCTAAAATTATTCCATCTCCATGCTAATTCATCCCAAATTTTTTCCTGGTTTTCCATTATGTTAAAAATTTAGTTAAGTTAATAAATCTTGATAATTTTAAAAACCCCGAGGGCTTGTAGTTTAGTGGCTATAGGAAGGCCAAAACGCATCCTTGAAGAGCAGAAGTAAATATCAACTCTGGGATCACGTGGATGAGGTCGCAGGTTCGAATCCTGCCGGGCCCATTTTAATTATACAATGAAACAAGATCTTAATTTAAAACCTTTAGAAGCATTAGATATTGAATTAAATGAAAAATTCTTAGAATCTTTGTCTTTAATGGAAAATAGCTATAAAAATATTTTTATAACTGGAAGAGCTGGAACGGGCAAAACAACCTTACTTGATTGTTTCAGGAAAATAACAAAAAAGAAGATAGCTGTTCTCGCACCAACAGGTGTTGCAGCATTAAATGTAAACGGGCAGACAATTCATTCTTTTTTTAGGTTTCAGCCCGATATAACATTAAATTCTGTAAAATATTTAATAAATCAAAAAATGTATGGAGTTATTGATGCAGTAATTATAGATGAAATATCAATGGTCAGGGCAGATCTTTTAGACTGCATTGACAAATTTTTAAGACTTAATGGAAAAGATGAAAATAAGCCGTTTGGAGGAGTGCAGATGATTTTTATAGGAGATTTATACCAGCTTCCTCCGATAGTCAAGGAAAAAGAAAGTGAAATTTTTCAGAAACATTATAAAAGCAGATATTTTTTTGATTCAAAGGTTTTTGACAAAATCAGCTTAGAATTCATTGAGCTTGAAAAAATATACAGGCAAAAAGACCAGAAGTTCATCAATTTATTAAATGCTGTCAGAAACAGGTCTGTTACAGAAGATGATATAGATGAAATAAACAAAAGAGTAGATCCTTCTTTTGAACCATCTAACGATGAATTTTATATTAATCTAACAACAACAAATGAACTCTCGAACATGATAAATGAAAAAGAGCTTTCAAAAATTGAAGCTAAATTATTTTCCTTTAAAGGGGAAATAAAAGGCAAGTTTGACAAATCATCGTTTCCAACTGAAATTGATTTAAAAATAAAAGTTGGCTCACAAGTTATGCTTTTAAATAATGATTCAGGGCACAGATGGGTTAATGGAACAATAGGAAAAGTTATAGATATTAAAAAAGACAAAAAAGAAGAGGTAATTGTTTTAGAGCTTCTTAATGGAAATAATGTTAATGTTTCTAAGCATACATGGGATATTTATAAATTATATTACGATGCTCAGAAAAAATCTCTTGATTCAGACACAATAGGATCATTTACACAGTATCCTTTAAGATTAGCATGGGCTGTTACGATTCATAAAGGCCAGGGAAAAACATTCGACAAGGTTATAATTGATATCGGGCATGGTACATTTGCGCATGGCCAGGTTTATGTTGCACTAAGCAGATGCACAAGCTTAAATGGAATTATTCTTAAAAAACCAATAAGAAAAAATCACATATTTATGGACTGGAAGATTACAGATTTCCTTACAAAATACCAGTATAACTTATTCAATAAAAAATTTTCATTGGAAGATAAAACTAAATTGATTAAAGAAGCTATTAAAAATAAATCAAAATTGAACATAACTTACTTAAAGACTAATGATACTAAAACAAAGAGAATGATTTCTCCAAAAAAAATCGGCAGGATGGAATATCAGGGAAATGAATATTTAGGGGTTGAAGCTTACTGCCATTTAAGGGAAGATGACAGGATTTTCAGGGTTGACAGGATTTTAGAGGCGGAAGAAGTTAAATAAGATTTTGCCGGCATTCTATTTCCGGGCAAAGTTATAGCCCTATCTTTCGTAAGTATTATATACTTTATTTGCATTGCAGAATGCGAT
>ERZ1292623.3956-Hain-H51-01um-R1-3956-length-12389-cov-4_pt1 | contig 12389 bp, 16 predicted proteins | sample MGYA00564398_ERZ1292623 | MGnify/ENA primary metagenome ERZ1292623 (study PRJEB36523, sample SAMEA6512633) | groundwater metagenome | collected 2019-01-07 | study: AquaDiva: Metagenomics assemblies of 32 groundwater samples | reverse complement strand
GGCGGCTACGGTGGAGCTATGGGACCGGCGCAATTCATCGCTTCCACATGGAAGTGTATGGAATCAGCAATCGCCAGAGCTACCGGCAAGTCCGTACCTAATCCATGGGACCCCGCTGACGCCTTCATGGCCTCCGCCTTATATCTGCGAGAACTGGGAGCCGCTACTCAAGACTGGACCAATGAACGCACTGCCGCTTGCAGATATAACTCCGGCAGCAACTGCTATAACTCCAACGGTACAGCCAGTCGAGGACTCGTCTATGGCAATAGCGTTATGAATAACGCCGCCGTTATCCAGCGCGATATAGACTTCTTGCGGAGAAACTAATTTATTGTTATATTTAGCGCTTAAATGAAGCGAGATATACATCCAGACAACTATAGACCAGTCCTCTTTATCGATAACTCGAGCGGCGCTGAATTCGTCATTCCTTCCACAGTAAAGACGGAGGAGACGGTAAAGGCAAAAAGCGATAAGAAAGAATATCCCGTATACCGCGTGGAAATCTCTTCCGATACCCACCCCTTTTATACCGGCCAAGAAAAGACCCTTGATACTGCCGGCAGAGTGGAGAAATTTAAACAAAGACAGGCCAAGGCCAAGGGCAAAGGAAAGTAATGGACATTGAGAGATATAAGGCCAATCCCAAGACCGCCTACCTTGCTAAAACATATGAAGAACTCTCTGACGAAGAGGGTAGGGCGATGATTCTCGCTGAAATGGAAAAAATCCTTTCCGTTGAAGAAGCAAGCGATGAAGAGTTCCCCAATGAGATAATCGTTGAGGTAAGGGCCGGCGCTGGAGGCGAAGAAGCAGACATTTTTGCCAAAGAACTTGCTCAAATGTATATGCTCTACGCCAAGAAAAAGGGGTGGGGGGTAGATAAAATAGATGACTATTTCTTCGAAATAAGGGGGAGGGACTGCTACCGCCTCCTCCGCCTAGAGACGGGGGTTCATCGGGTGCAAAGAGTGCCTGCTACGGAAAAAATGGGGAGGATCCATACCTCAACCGCCTCTGTCGCTATCTTGCCGGTAAGAAAGAAGAGCACCGTCGAGATAAAGCCAACAGACATCGAGATAGAAACTTCCCGTTCGGGCGGCGCCGGAGGACAGAATGTCAATAAGGTAGAGACGGCAGTGCGCATCATTCACAAGCCGACAGGCATCGATGTCCGGTCTACCGCCGAAAGAAGCCAGCTTAAAAACAGAGAGAGAGCCATGGCAATCCTTACCGCCAAGTTGGAGAAGAAAAAAGAGGAAGAGGAAGCGGCAAAATATTCAGCAGACAGGAAAAGCCAGATAGGCACCGCCGATCGTTCAGAGAAAATCCGCACCTACAATTTCCTTCAAGACAGAATCACCGACCACAGAGTAAAGGAAAGCTGGCACAATATCGAGCAGGTGATGAAGGGCGAGCTTGAGGAAATCCTAGAGACTATGCTAAACTCTAGTGCCTATGATAAATAACAAGACAATCGATGAACTCTTCGCCGTCGGGGCTCATTACGGCTTTGTAAAGAGTCGCAGACACCCGTCAGCTAAGCCCTTTATCTTTGGGCAGAAGGGCGGTATAGAAATTTTCAATCTTGAGAAGACATCTTTAGAGCTCGGGAGAGCTCTAGACTTTGTAGAAGAGAAGGGGAGGGAAAATGCTTTGATGCTTATTGTTGGAGGCAAGGCTCCAGCGCGGGAGGCTGTAAAGAAGACAGGTGAAGAACTTTCTATGCCGTTTGTCTCTGGTCGCTGGATTGGCGGCACTCTTACCAATTTCTCAGAAATCAAAAAACGACTCGCCCGCCTTGAAGAACTTTCTACTATGAGAGAAAAGGGCGAACTTACCAAATATACAAAGAAAGAAAGGCTCCTTATAGACCGCGAAATAGAGAAACTTCAGCGTTATTTCGGAGGAATCACCGGCCTTAAGTCTATGCCCAAACTTCTCTTCATTATAGATCCGAAAAAGGAGCATATTGCTCTCTCCGAAGCGCGAAAGATGAATATCCCCGTAGTTGCCCTCTCCGGTTCCGACAATAATCTCCAAGAGATAACCTGTGCCATTCCTGCCAATGATTCATCCAAACAAACAATCGAATTTATTTTGAAAAAAGTGGTAGAAGCGTATAATAAAGGTAAAAGATCAAATGATAACAGCGCAACAAATTAAAGAACTTAGAGACGAAACTGGTCTTTCCATAGCACAGGTAAAATCCGCCCTAGAAGAAGCGTCAGGAGACAAGACAAATGCTCTGGCAATACTCAAAGAAAAGGGGGCCGAAATAGCAAAGAAGAAAGCTGACCGCGACTTAGGCTCGGGAGTGATAGCTTCCTATATACACGCCGGAGACGGCGTCGGCGCTATGATAGAGCTTCTTTGCGAAACGGACTTCGTGGCCAAGAATCCGGAGTTCAAATTTATGGCCAGAGAAATAGCCATGCATATCGCCGCCATGAATCCGGCTGACGCAGGCGAGCTTCTGGCTCAACCGTTTATCAAGGATGGAGACAAGACAATAGGGGAATTAGTAAATGGTATAATTCAGAAGTTCGGCGAACGCACAGAAATAGGCGAATTCAAGAGACTCTCCATAAATTAATGTTCTTCCCGATATTTTTAGGCATTTTTGCTATCTCTGGCATCACTCTTATAATCCTTACACTAGCGAAAAGATTCGAGTTAAGGAAGAAGAGAGCCACTTTCATATTAAAGGCCATCTCGATAGGAGACGAGCGAGCCAAGGAACTCCAACACAAAATGCTTAACCTCTATGCCGAAGGGAAGGATAGAATTGTCTTCTTTGTAAAGAAGGAGCTTCCCTTAAAGCTTAAGAAATTTGTAGGTATAGTGGTTTCTTATCTTAAGGCCAGATGGGAATCATATTTCGGCAATATCAGAAACTCTCATCTTATCCGTAAAGAAGAGGGGATAAGCGAATTTTTCAAAAATATCTCCGAGATAGAGAAGGGCAACGGAGAAATACATGATTTAGGATTTATAGCAGAAGATTCAATAACACCAGAACCGCCTAAGAAAGAAAGGAGGAAGCGGACATACAAACGAAGGAAAAAGGATGATATATTGGTCTAACGCCGAGGTAGCTCAGTTAGCAGAGCAGGGCTTTTGTAAAGCTCAGGTCGCAGGTGCAAATCCTGTCCTCGGCTCAAGAGTTAAAAAATTTAGTACAATATCGATATATGCCCAAGAACATCATGATTACCACAGAATACTTTAGGCAATATCGCCAAAAACTAGGCTTTAGCAATCAGGCTAATGTAAAAAATTTCTTTGGAGCGAAAGATATCGTCCCGGCGATTGATTTAAGTTATCTTAAATTACTCAACAAGCGACTTTATGAAATCATTGACCGCATAAACTCCACTGTCTCAGACGAAGCGAAACTCGCAGATCTTAACATTTTCAAAAAAGAAACCGTAGACCGTCCATTTGAGATAATGAGAAATAACGACATACTGCCGGCTCTCAACAATCTTGGAAGACGACCGGAACAGGTTTACTTTTCTTGGATGCGCGGCTATGTTGTTTCAAACTTCTTTTTGAAAACATTGGGGTTGATATTTGAAGTTGATACTGGAAAGATTGATTTGATAGGCGATGATGATTTGAAGAATGTTGAAACTTTCAAAAAGACCCCGAAGGCTGATTTGGAAATTCGTTTGAACGGCAAAAAGAAAGTTCGCGTTGAAATGCAATCCGGTTTTACGGGAACAAACGACATCAAACAGCATAAAGTTTTGGAAGCAAAAAGAGCTTTCCGCGAAGAAGGCGTGCCATCGTTGGCAATTCATATTGACCTATACAACGGGCAAGTCGCTTTCGTAAAGTTGGATGAAATAGAGGATGGCGATGTAAATTGGATAACGCGAGTAAATTTGGATGAGGGGTTAGTTTTGAATATAGATTATAACTTTTTCGTTTGGAATTTAAATAGTACGCCTCCAACTTATCAACATATCACCGAAAGATATTATGTCTAAATTATGAAACAGGAACTCCAAAAAGCAATGCTTATTGGGATGTATTTATCAAAGTACGACAAACGGGCTTTGGATATTCTTGGTTTTGAAAGTTTTACTGAAGCGTTTAATGTTATCGGACTTGCAATAAATGCAAAACCACTTTCAATAAGAAATTATAGAGATGAATTTGATCCAGTTTTTCCGAACGAAAGAAAGGGCTGGCACAAACGACCGATGTTCAGGACAAGAAAAGAAATGCTAGATAAATACACAGATTTAGATTTGAGCGCGTTTACTGAAATCATTAAACAAGTTATCTACAAAAATCCTGACATCGATTTGATTAAAGATAAAATTGGAGAACAGGAAAAGCAAAATACATTTGCGAAGAGATTACTTACGGGACAAGCTGCCGAGCAATATTTCAAAGACAATTACAAATCAGTAGATTATTTTAGCAGTGGCACGCTTGAAGATACCACGAAACAAGGATGCGGTTTTGATTTCAAATTGAATTTTGGGGGGAAGTTCTTTGCGGTAGAAGTAAAAGGATTGGAAAAAAATAGGGGTGGAATTGGTTTGACGGATAAAGAATATCGAACGGCGACTTATTTGCGAGAAAATTATTTCATATTTTTGGTAAAAAACTTCATTGAAACACCTAATCACAGTATTTTTAGAAATCCTATCTTTGCAAACAAACTTGATTTTTCGAAGCAAGAAAAAATTATAAAACAAATCACATGGAATACTGTCATAGCTTAAAAGTCCGATTCAGAACGATTTAAGCACGCCGTCATCTTCCCGATGCATACATCCGAAAGCTCCGCGACCCCTTACAACTCGCGAGGGAGCGCGAATTCAATGTTTTCCGGATTCGTACCAATTCTATGGCTCAAGGGGTGATAGAAACTTGCAAATAGGCAACGCTGTGCCGACATTCTTATCAAACGCAATGGCAAAAGCGATTTTATTTAATTTTCAGCAAGAATACACAAGAAACTACGGGCGCTTAACGCTTTTTAGTGGAGGTAGCAGTAGTGCTAGCTTGCTTCAATAATTTGAGAGCGGGGATATTGACCTCAAGTTCATCCGTAGTCTGAAGTCCATAATACGGCTCTCCGTTTACAATGATGGCGGGAAGTTCCGGCTTTACTTTATATATCGAAATAAGCGTTTCTATAGCGCCTAATCCGTAATGATAATCGAAGGAATAGACTCGCAGTTCGGGATATTTGTCCCGCAAAGCAGTGAGAGCATAACCCATCTTCTCGCATTCATCGCAATTATCCTTAGTAGAGTAGAAGTAGAGTATAAAGGTGGGCGAAATACCGCACTTCTCGGTAAGTCTCTTCATAAGAAGATAATCTTTTATCTCAAGAAGAAAGTATGAGCGCTTGAGCATCTCTACATCCTCTTGGGAAAAATCATCCCGATTTTCGGCATAAGAAAGCTTCTCTCCCAAAGGCCCAAGCTCTTTCGAAAGGAAGCCCGGACCGATATCTTTGCAAGAGGTTTCGGCAAGGAGAGAAAATTGCGTTTCTGACGATAAGATGTCTAGAGCTACTCTGTTTTCGATAGAGCGGACATCTTCAATCTTCTTGCCACTAAGAAGGGCGCTCGCCAAAATAGCCGTGCCAAAGATAAGGGCGGTGATGAGGAAAGCTATTATGTATTTCTTGGAATCAATCATTTATAACGCTCGGGCTACCTCCAACTTACTCTTCTTCTAAAGACCGTGTCAAATAGCGCTCGAGAAAGCCATAATGGCACGAAGAAAGCGTAGAGAGCTACATAATAAAGGATGCCTCGAGAGAACTTGAATTTCCCATCAGAAAGAGCAATGGATAGATAAAGAATAATGAAAGTGAGAGAAACAGTGCTTATGGTGAGAAGGGGCAGTATTCCAGTATTTACAAAATACCAATCAAACGAGGGGAAGGAAAACTCCCAATTAAATCCAGCCACTTTATAACGAGCAATGACATCAAATATTTTATCGAAGAAGTTTAAGAGAACATTAGAAATAATAAATAAGGAGGAGAAGATTGAGAAAAGGGCGATTGGCAGGATAAAGATGCCGACTTGTCCATAGCGCTTATTGAAAAAAAGCTCCCGATAATCAAGGGCGTTATTGATAAATCCGTATGTCCAGCGCACTCTCTGCTTTACAAGGGCGCCCAGATTCTTTGGGGCCACTGTGTATACTTGAGCATTATGAGAATTTACTATCTTATAGCGATTCTTTTGAAGCCGTAGGGCCATTTCTAAATCTTCCGTAAGATGAGCCTCTCTATAGCCGCCAAGCTCCTTGAATACTCTAGTGCGAAAGATGGAAAAAGGCCCCGGAGTAATATAAAGCGCACCTAAAGAGGAGAGCATTCTACGGAGGAAGATGCCCCAACGATACTCTATCGACTGCATCAGCTCTAGAAAATTACTCGGCTCATGAACCTTGATAGAAGGGGTCACCGCCATGACGCTTTCGTCTCCGAAATGGCGCACTATTCTCTGCAAAGCATCGGACATGACAAAAGAATCGGCATCAAGACAGCCCACGAGTTCGCTATCTATTTTCTCTAAAGCCAGATTGATGGCCGTATGCTTGCCTCCATTAGCTTTGGATAAAATTCTAATTCTGGAATTATCTTCAAACTTCCGCAAAGTATCGAGAGTACCGTCGGTCGAACCATCATCAACTAAAACAAAAGAGAGTTTATCATTCGGATAGTCTAGGGCGAAAAGAGAGCCAATGGTCTTCTCTACGGTATGCTCTTCATTAAAACAAGGCACAATCACAGTCACACTAGGAAAATTCAAAGCCTCCCCCTCAAAACCAACTTCTTTCTCTATTTCCTCCCTTGCTTCAAGATAAGTGATGAGAAGAAAAACCTCAAAAAACAAAGAGACGAAGAGCGAGCAATACAAAATCAGCGAATATAAATCAGGCATTGCGGGTAGATGTCCGTTACTATAACATATAAAATGATGGCGGAAAACATAGTTATAAAATCAGAAGAGGAGGAGAAAATTAAGAGAGAGCTTAATCAAAGGCATGATGCCGAAGCGGAGAGGCTCAAGCGCTTCCTTGCTCTACCCGACCTCTCCCGTGCCAAAGATAGTCCTCTTAGTGAGATAGTGGTAAGAACCCTCAAAATAGACTCGCTCAAAGAATTCGATGTCATCGAAATTCCAGAAATCGTGCCGGTAGAAATTCTCTTTGACCTATTCAACATGCCCCCCGGCCATCCCGCTCGTTCAAAATCAGATACATATTATGCCGATGATACGCATGTCCTCCGCACTCACGATACCGTTTTTTGGTATTACTATCTCAACCATCCATCAATCAAGGAAAGGGTTTCCAAGCAAGAATCGCTTGGAGTAATCTGCCACGGCAAGGTTTACAGAAAGGACGAGATAGACAATAGGCATATGAATGTCTTCCATCAGCTTGGAGGGCTCTACTTGGCGCCAGACAATAAGGAGACCGTTACGCCAGATGATCTTAAATCAGTATTGTCGGAGATAGGCAGGGCTATTTTTGGAGAGAAGGTGGAGTTTAGGTTTTATGACCATCAATTCCCATACACCGACCCGTCATTTGAAATGGAAGCCAACATAAACGGGCAATGGATAGAGATGCTCGGCTCCGGCATGCCGAGAAAAAGCGTTCTCAAAAACTTCGGGCTTGAGGGTTATCACGGTTGGGCCTTCGGCTTCGGACTGGAGCGCCTTGCCATTGCCTCAATGGACCTACCCGATATCCGCCTTCTCTGGTCAAACGATCCGAGAGTGCAAGGCCAGCTCAAATTAGGGCAAAAGTATAAGGAAGTCTCTAAGTTCCCTCCGGTGCTTCGCGATATTTCCTTCATCGTTAAAAAAGATTTTATACCCAATGACTTCTTTGACCTTATCCGCGAAGTGGGAAAAGAGGTGGTCGAGAATGTTGCACTTGTAGATAAATATGAAAATGACGAGAAGTTCGGCCAAGATAAAATGTCTTATACCTTCCGCATTACTTATCGACATCTCGAACGGACTCTTACAAACGAAGAGGCAAATAATGTCCATGCCGAACTCGAAAACCGCACCGAATCAGACTTCAAAGCAGAAGTGAGAAAGACCTAGAAGGTGTCAACCTGCGAGGTTGACACCTTCTCCATAGAATCTGATAAATCTCTTTCTTTTGAGCCCTATTTATGCTAGAATAGGGGTTCAAGAAATGGCAGAAAAGAAGGCAAAATACAGCGCAGAATCCATTACCGTCTTGGAGGGTCTGGAACCGGTACGGAAACGCCCAGGAATGTATATCGGCACTACCGGTCCCGACGGACTTCATCATCTCATTACCGAAATCTTCGACAACTCTCGCGATGAGGCTATGGGCGGCTTCGCCGATAATATCGAGATAGCGCTTCTTCCGAACAATAGAGTGCGAGTAGAGGACAATGGCCGTGGCATACCCGTAGACACGCACAAGCAGACCAAGGTAAGCGCCCTTGAGACCATCATGACGACTCTCCATGCCGGAGGCAAATTCGGCGGAGAGGGATACAAGGTTTCCGGAGGACTGCATGGCGTCGGCGCCTCGGTGGTCAATGCCCTCTCTCTCTGGTGTAAAGCGGAAGTGCATCGCGATGGCGGAGAATATGTGCAGGAATACAAGAGGAGCAAAAGGGTCTCCGCAGTCAAGAAAGTAGGCCCGTCGAAAAAGACGGGCACCATTATCTCCTTTGAGCCGGACCCGGAAATTTTTCCAGAGATAAAATTCGACTTCGAGAAAATTGTCTCCCATATGCGCCAGCAAGCATATCTCGTCAAAGGGTTGAGGATCAGGGTGTCCGATGAGCGAGAAGAAGAAAAACATTCTATGACCTTCTACTTTGAAGGTGGACTCGTCTCACTCGTAAAATTTGAGAACGAGCATCAGAAACCGATACATAAAAATATTTTCTATATAGAAAAGAAGGCCAACGGCAATGATTACGAAACAGTAGAAGTAGCTCTCCAGTATGTAGACGATATTTCATCCCGCCTTCTGCCCTTTGCCAACAACATCTACACAGCAGAAGGAGGTACTCATGTCACCGGCTTCAAGACCGCCCTTACCAGAAGCCTTAACAATTATGCTAGAAAAAACAATCTTATAAGCGAGAAGGAAGATAACTTTACCGGCGAAGACGCTCAAGAGGGTCTTACCGCCGTTATTTCCGTAAAGCTCGGCGAGATTCAATTTGAAGGCCAGACCAAAGCCAAACTTGGCTCCGTAGAAGCGCAAGGCATGGTAGCGACGATATTTGGCGATGCCTTCTCTGCTTTCCTCGAAGAGAATCCGGATGATGCGCGGGCCATGATCCAAAAGGTAGTCCTTGCTCTCAAAGCTAGGAAAGCCGCCAAGGCAGCCAAGGATTCCGTATTGAGAAAGGGAGCACTCGAAGGCATGACCCTCCCCGGAAAACTGGCCGACTGCTCCAGCCATTCAGCGGAGGAATCAGAGCTCTTTATTGTAGAGGGAGACAGTGCCGGCGGTACGGCAAAGATGGGCAGAGACAGACGCATCCAAGCCATCCTTCCTCTCCGCGGTAAAATCCTAAATATCGAAAGGGCAAGACTCGACCGAATGCTTGCTTCCGAGCAGATAAAGAACTTAGTCATCGCTTTTGGCACCGCCATCGGAGACACATTTGACATTACTAAACTCCGCTACCACAAGATAATCATCGCTACAGATGCGGATGTGGACGGCGCCCACATCCGCACTCTTCTTCTTACTCTTCTTTATCGCTTTTTCCGTCCGCTTATTGACGGAGGATTCGTATACATAGCCCAACCGCCGCTTTATAAGATAAAGAAGGGAAGAGAGATTTTCTACGCTTACTCCGATGAAGAAAAGGCTGGGATAAAGGAAGCAGGCGACATACAGCGCTACAAGGGTCTGGGGGAAATGAATTCCGAAGAACTCTGGGAGACTACCATGGATCCATCAAAGAGAATTTTGAAGCAAGTAAAAGTGGATGACGCCCGCGAAGCTGACCGTATCTTCGACATCCTGATGGGCACAGATGTCCCAAGCCGTAAGTCCTTCATTCAATCCAACGCCAAAAAAGCCACGGTTGATATATAAATCGCATATTGTTTAGTCGCGGCTCTTGCGGGCCGCGGTTTTTTGTATTGAAGTGATAAAAAGTGGATAACTTGGATAGTCTTGTGGCAAGTGGTGGGATAGAATGTGCTGTGGGTGGGAAAAGGTGGTATTCTTACAAATATGTTTATCGGCGAATACACACACACCGTTGACGAGAAGAACCGCTTTTCTCTGCCTGCTAAGTTTAGGCAAAGCTTGGGCAAGAAAGTGGTAGTCACTCGAGGCAAGGACCATTGCCTCTTCCTCTATCCCGCGAAAACTTGGGCCATCATCTCGAAAGAGGTAGGGAAGCTCGGGCATGTAGAAAGCGACCATCGCTATGCGAGATTTACTTTCTCTGGAGCAGCCGAGGTCGAGATAGATTCCATAGGCAGAATGCTCATACCGGAATTCTTGAGAAGATTCGCGGGACTGAAGAATCCGATAGTGATCACCGGTGTCCACGACAGAGTAGAAATCTGGAGTAACGCACGGTGGACAGCCTACAAGAAGAAGCTCGAGTCAGAATATGCCTGAGACAGATATTCCTCGAGTTGAGGTGAGCAAACATAAACCAGTTCTTTTACAAGAAGCGATAGATGGATTGGACCTTAAGGATGGAGAGACATTTGTCGATGCCACCTTCGGTTCCGGAGGGCACAGCCGAGAAGTCGAGAAGCGATTCCCCAAGGCAAGAATAATAGCCATTGACCAAGATCCAGAAGCGGGAGTGCACACAGCCAATTTCCGCGATATCGACAAAGTTTTGGGAGAAGAAAGACCGGATGCTATTTTGTTCGACTTGGGATTCTCAAGCGACCAACTCGAAAGCATCTCTGGCCTCTCCTTTACGCGAGAAGGACCGCTCGATATGCGCTTCTCGCGAGAAGGGCCGACAGCCGCCGACATCCTCAACTCCTACGATGAGCACGCCATTGAGCTCATCATTCGAGGATTCGGCGAGGAAAGGAATTCCAAAAACATTGCCAAGGCCATAGTCGAGAAGCGGAGGGAGAAGCCGTTCGAGAAAACTTCTGACCTGCTTCGAATCTTCCGGCCCAAAAGCTTCCGAGACAGGATCCATCCCGCCACCAGAACATTCCAAGCTTTGCGCATTGCGGTCAATGACGAACTCACCGCGCTCGAAGAGGGAATAGCTAAAGGATTCGAGCTCCTAAATTACGGCGGACGGATAGCGGTAATCTCTTTCCACAGCCTTGAAGACAGGATGGTCAAGAATTTTTTCCGAGATCTCGCCAAGACAGGGGAAGCTACCCTCATCACCAAGAAACCCATTACTCCGAGTGAAGAAGAACTCAAAGAGAATCCGAGAGCAAGGAGCGCCAAACTAAGAATCATAGAAAAGAATGGATAAAATCAAGACAATTTCATACGACAGCCGGAGATACCTTTTCTATATATTAGCCCTCATGGCGACTGCCTCTCTTGTCATCTATGTTTATGCCGTAAACAGCATCGCAAGAAATGTGGCCGTAGTGGAAAACTTAGAAGGAGAGGTAGCCGAAATGGTAGTAGAATTATCCTCTTTAGAATTTCAATACATTAGCCTAAAGAACGAAATTACCTTACAATTGGCAGAGCAATATGGCTTCAAAGAAGCGAGGAATCCGGTCTATGTCTCAAGAAGCGTCGGCACAGCACTCACCTGGAACCGCTAGGCTCCGCATACTTACGCTTCTCATACTACTTTTTGCCTTACTCCTCGCGAGTAGGCTCTACTTTATCCAGATTATCTCGGGAGAAAGCTTTCGCGCTAAAGCAGAACATCAATATATCGCTGGAGTAAGCTACTTCGACAGAGGTTCCATATACTTTTCAACTAAAGACGGCGCACTCATCCCCGGCGCTACGGTAAAGACCGGTTTTACCTTAAGCATAAATCCCAAAATTCTAAGCGGCCGGATCGACTTAGAGACAATTTACAGCAGAATTAACTCCATAATCCCCATTGAGAGAGAGAGTTTCTTCGCTAAAGCATCCAAATCCGGTGACCCATACGAAGAGTTGGCAAAACGGCTCGGGAAGAACGAGGCCGAGAAGATAAGCGGAGAGAAAATCTCCGGCGTATCGGTAGCACGAGAGAGATGGCGGTATTATCCTGGAGGAGAGATGGCCTCGCATGCCTTGGGGCTTGTCGGCTATTCAAGCACCGGAGATGAGCAGGCCGGACGATATGGACTGGAAAGATTTTATGAGGGCATACTGAAGAGAGAGGGGGACGAGGTATTCGTAAATTTCTTCGCAGAAATTTTTTCTAACAT
>ERZ1292623.3955-Hain-H51-01um-R1-3955-length-12392-cov-6_pt1 | contig 12392 bp, 12 predicted proteins | sample MGYA00564398_ERZ1292623 | MGnify/ENA primary metagenome ERZ1292623 (study PRJEB36523, sample SAMEA6512633) | groundwater metagenome | collected 2019-01-07 | study: AquaDiva: Metagenomics assemblies of 32 groundwater samples | reverse complement strand
TATTTTTTTGCCGCGAAAAGGCGGCCTCAATAAATTTGCGAACTACACCCCGCCATCGCTTGAGCTCTTGAACTCGCAAACTGAAAAACCAACGACCGGCGATCTGCGCGCCAACGCCAACATTATTAAACGCACCTTGGAAAGTTTCGGCATCGCCGTCGAGATGGGCGAGATCAATATCGGCCCGAAGGTCACGCGGTATACTTTAAAACCCGCTGAAGGCGTGAAACTTTCGCGCATCACCGCCTTGAGCCAGGACCTCGCGCTCTCGCTCGCCGCGCATCCAATCCGTATCGAAGCGCCGATTCCAGGAAAATCCTTAGTCGGAATCGAGATTCCAAACAAAGTGGCCGCCATGGTCCGCCTGGGCAGTCTGATCGGCTACCCGGATTTCCAAAAAGCTGGGCCGATTGCTTTTGCTCTTGGCCGCGACGTCACCGGCGAACCGATCTTCGGAAATATTGCGACCATGCCACACATGCTGATCGCTGGGGCAACGGGATCTGGAAAATCCGTGGTCATCCAGTCTTTGATCACCTCACTCTTATATAAAAATTCGCCGGACGAACTGCGACTCGTGTTGATCGATCCGAAGCGCGTCGAGCTCTCCGTCTACGAAGGCATCCCTCATCTCGTTGGCCCCGTCATCACCGAAAACAAAAAAGCTCTTTCGGTCTTCCGCTGGGCGATCAACGAAATGGAGGGGCGTTATAGCCAGCTTTTGAAGGCCGGCTGTCGCGACATCAAGAGTTTCAACGCCAAAGAGGAAGAGAAACTGCCGTATGTGGTAATCATCGTCGACGAGCTGGCCGATCTTATGAGTACCTACGGCCGTGAGATTGAAGGCTACATCATCCGCCTGGCCCAGATGGCGCGCGCGACCGGCATCCACTTGATACTTTCGACCCAGCGACCATCCGTTGAAGTTATCACCGGCCTCATCAAAGCCAACATCACCACACGCATCGCCTTGCAAGTCGCGAGTCAGATCGACTCGCGCACCATTTTGGATACCGCCGGTGCGGAGAAACTGTTGGGCGGCGGCGATCTCCTCTTTATTTCCTCCGAGTACTCCCGACCAAAACGTATTCAAGGAACATACATCTCGGAAGAAGAGATTCATAAAGTGGCCGACTTTATTCGCGACAATAACGAAGAAATAGATGATGTCACATCACCTTTTGAGAGCAACGGCGAGTCCGGCTCAGCCGGAAAAGATATCTTCGATGATTTTAATGGCGCTGGTAGCGACGATGGCGATGACGAACTCTACGCCGAAGCAGTGAGGTTTGTGAAAGAAGCGGGTAAGGCCTCGGCCTCGCTTCTCCAGCGACGCCTCAAAGTTGGTTACGCTCGCGCCGCGCGCTTGCTCGACCTCATGGAAAACAACGGCCTGATCGGTCCCGGCGATGGGGCGAAGCCGAGAGAAGTATACGGGGACAAATTCGACGACTCGCCTCGCGACGGCTATGGCGAAGCGGGAGACTTTGGCTAGTCACTCCGCCACGTTCTAGTTGTTTTATCGCTTCGCTTGTTGTACTTGTTCTAAATGTCTGTCATTGCGCCTGCCCGCCTCTGGCGGGAGCGTAGCGCGGCAATCTTTTTTTGATCGTCATTGTGCCCGCCTGTCATTGCGAGTCCCGATCACATTTTTCATTCAACGGAAATCGGGACGTGGCAATCTGACTACCTACGGTTATTATAAATGTCATTGCGAGCGCCTACCGAGGCGCGTGGCAATCTAGTCAGAATTTAACCTTTCTGTATTGTCATTGCGCCTGCCCGCCTCAGGAGGGAGGAGCGCAGCGACGTGGCAATCTTATGAGTACCAATCAATACTCAGATCTTTCCACTGCGAATTGACTGAATTTATCAAAGCAATCTTCTTTGCTCGCGACCAAGACTTAATTTGTTTTTCTCGAACAATCGCCGACCTGATATCAGACCCTGTTTCAAAATATATTAATTTATTCAAATTATATTTTGAACTAAACCCTGGAATTAATTTCTGTTTATGCTCGTACACGCGCCGTTCCAAGTTATTCGTAACGCCCGTATATAAAACTGTATCCGCAGGATTGGTAATAACATAAATTGCGAACTGCTTTTCCATAATGAAAGATTGCCACGTCGCTGCGCTCCTCGCAATGACAGCTGATTGATGTTGATTGACAAAGAAACTCTAGTTTTCTATAAGTACTGAAGAACAAGGAGGTGTGGTAATGCCCGTAGCAACACAAGAAGATTGGGAAAGAATGATCCGAGAAGTGCTCGGATTCTTCGTGGTTGAATGGAACAACCGCAACCTAGAAGTGGCATGTGATGCCTACGCGCTCGACGCATCATACGTGGGCAAGGATGGTCATTTCCGTGGTCGTCCCGAAATCATTCAACGATATCGCAGGGCCTATCCCGACCCAGCAGCAATGGGAACTCTGCGAATCGAGTTGCTCGAGCATCGGGTTGCGCCTGGTGAAGATCCTCACATGGCCACTGCCATCCTGCGCTGGACCATCGTTCGAGGCCAAGAAAAATTCTCTGGCTTCGCAATGGAAACCTACGAGCTCCAAAATCGTCGGGTTCTCATCGTTCAAGACGTAACCGTCGAATAGCACAACCACCGCCATCTAGAAAACTAGGTGGCTTTTTATTTTTAAAAGAAAAAACACATCCCTAAAGATGTGTTCGAAAATGTTCCGGCGATAGGCCTTCTTTCCCTAATTCGACCAAGGCATCCCAAGTCGTATAAGGATCGTGGGGCAGAACTGTATCAAGCTCGATTCGTAGGATTCTTTTCAAAGATTCTCCCACTAATGGATCTTGCAGCAGTTCCGACGAACCGAACATAACCCATGTTGGCCTTGGAAGACGCGGCATTCCTAAGATTATGGTTACTTCCTGCGCGGTGAGAAGTCCGTGACCGGCTACTGGCATCATGAGGCTGTCAAAAACTGCCACAGCAGCCACCAGTAACTCCAAGAGCGTAATGGCTTCCATGCCATTACGCGCAGGGGGATGTAAGCGAGCGATCTGTGGCTTCTCGAGCATGTTATGCCAGTCAAGCAACACACGCGCATCCCATGTTCCGCCATGTACTGGATAGACGCTGGTTGTGATCGCTCCTCGATAAACAAGGTCTGCCATCTGAAACGACCACGGCGTGCCACAACCCTCAATCTGATACTGCTGACGAGGGCCTTTAGTAAAAAGTGGATTTCTGTTTGCCCTAGGCAAACCAGTTATATTCCCAATCGTAACCATCATACACCTCATTATCTCGACGTTCTTATTTCTAAATAGAGGAATTCTGAACAACTGCCAAACCTATTGGCTTTTTGAGAAAGGTTCCACTAAGCTAAGGGCAATGTCACCCGCCGCTAAACAGATCCAGGAGCCGCAAAACCCCGAACCGCTTCGTGACCCCCAAACGCCGGTCAGCCACCCCGAGGCCCGTTTAGCCTTCCTTATTAATGAAGGGATGAAACGGAAAGGGATAACGATCCAGAAACTATCCGAGGTTTCCGGCGTGGCCATGAAATACCTCGAGCACATGAGCGGCGGCAATATCGAGAAATTTCCCCCGGCGCCATATCTCCGCAACTATTTAATCGTGATCGGCCGCGTTTTAAATTTCGATGGCCAAACCGTTTGGGACAATATCCGCGTTGACGAGCTCGCCGTCGGTTCCGGAAAAAATGATCGCCTGCCGCGCGACTTGAGCGTTCTCACGTCGCGAAAAAGCCTGGTCTGGATCGTGGGCATCGGCGCGCTCTTTGCGCTCTACCTTCTCTTCCGTCTGCCGGAAATAATCGGCAAGCCCAGTCTTGATATCGGTTTTCCAACTGAGGCCGTGAGCACGGTAAATATTTCACCGGTAACAATTTTGGGCACAGTGAAGAACGGCGACGAGTTTTTTGTAAATGGCGAACGCGTGCCGTTGGGCGCTGACGGCTTGTGGCAAAAAAATATTGAACTTCAGGAAGGTATGAACACGATCGAACTCCGCGCTAAAAAATTCCTCGGCCAGGAGATGAGTATCGTCCGTCAGATTATCTACACACCGAGTGCGGCTTCTTTCGGCTCGCGCGTCAGTTCAACGACAGCCACTTCAACCAACTCGAACACCACCTCGTCTTCTTCCATTACCGCCTCGACAAGCTTAAACCCCTAAACTATTTCACTTATAACTGCATATGCAGTTATAAGTGAAATAATCACTGCCAACACGAAGAGTAAAAACAAGAATACCCAGAGTAGCGATGCTACCCTGGGTATTGGATTTGAAAATTGGAATACTCTATGCAACCTCCTTTCTTCCTTTTTTGGTGGATGGTGCAGTCAGATAAGACAGTAGCCCGGCCCAGTTCTTGGTGCGAACGGCACGGCCTTTGTCCTTCTGGGCCTCGTTCCAGCTCATGGCCTTAGCGAGATCGTCCCGACGGAAGGTCTCCACTAAGTTACGATCATTACAGAGGATGACTTTTCCCCCGTTGACCGTAAAAGATTCTGGCCTTCCTTCGCCCTCAGGGTTGAAGGCATCGAAGCAGGCTGAAGCTGGGTGGGAGTGATGGTCGCTGTCCGTGAAGACTGCGGCGTACTTCGCACCATTCTTGGCTGCGAGCACGGCCAGGAAAACGCCGTTCGGCATTTCCTGATCCACGAACTCCTGACCCATGCTTCCCATGGACTGACCGCTGGCAGGCATGAGAAGGTCCACGAGTACCGCCTCGAACTTGTGACCTTTGGCCACCCGTTCTTGCCCCTCATCATAGGACCCCACCACTGTCAGCTCGTGGTTTTTCAACTGAGCCTTTGCTGCCTTGCGGTGGGTTTCGTTGTCGTCAATAACGAGAATGCGCATAGAGATTGTCCTTTCTATATTGGTCCGCCTACAAGGCAGAACTGTGATTTACTGTTTTGAATTATAACCTATAACATTGTAAATGTCAATATCTACATTTAGAGAGCATGCCTTACGAACGATCTCTGTCTGCTTCTTGCGTCTGTTGTCTTTAGTTGACAACATAAATACCACTCCCCTATAATCACGAGCAAAGGTCAGTTTATATACATTTTTAGTAGAAAAAATTCGCTGTGATACAATGGACCCTGCCAGGTAGTGAAAATTTAATAGGATTATGTTCTTTTACGTGTACGTATTAGAAAGTCTCCGAGAAAAGAAAAGTTACATCGGAAGCACCGTAGACTTAAATCGACGGCTTAAAGAACATAATAGCGGGAACAATTTTTCGACAAAGCCATTTCGGCCCTGGCAACTAGTTCATATTGAAGGTTATCGAGACCAAGAAGACGCTCTGCGACGGGAAAGATATCTGAAAACCAATCAAGGATCACGTGCACCAAAAAGAATGTTAAAGGAATATTTTTATAAACGCAGTCGAAAAATAAATTAAATTTCTACTACCTGGTATGACCAAAATAAAAGAAGATAAAAAAGGAGAGAAGTCAGAACTCCATAATTTAATAAAAGATCTCGAAGGAAAGTTTGGCGACGGCGCCATTATGATGCTCGGCGAGGCGCCGAGGGTGGATGTTTCAGTTATTCCAACCGGCTCATTCTCGCTTGATCTCGCGCTCGGCGTCGGCGGTATGCCGCGCGGCCGAGTCGTGGAAATTTACGGACCAGAGTCGAGCGGAAAAACCACACTCGCCTTGCATGTTGTCGCACAAGCGCAGAAGCAAGGCGGTAAAGCAGCGTTTATCGATGCCGAGCACGCTTTGGATCCCGAGTACGCCAAACGAATTGGTGTGAACGTGAACGAACTTTTAGTTTCCCAACCAGAAAGTGGTGAGGATGCCTTAAATATTTTAGAAAGTTTGGTTCGCTCGCAAATTATTTCGGTGGTAGTTGTTGATTCCGTTGCCGCCTTGACCCCAAAAGCAGAAATTGAAGGCGAGATGGGAGCGCAACACGTCGGCCGTCAGGCGCGCATGATGGCACAAGCACTCCGCAAACTAACCGCGCTCGCCGCTAAGACTGGAACGCTGATTATTTTCATCAACCAACTGCGCATGAAAATTGGTATCATGTTCGGAAATCCAGAAACCACGCCGGGTGGTATGGCTCTGAAGTTCGCCGCTTCGGTTCGACTGGACGTCCGTCGCATTGCTCAAGTCAAGAAAGGCGAGGAAGTTGTCGGGAGTCGCACGAAAGTAAAAGTGGTGAAGAATAAAGTCGCTCCCCCATTCCGCGCCGCCGAGTTTGATATCGGCTATGGCCAAGGAATCTTATACGAGTCCGATGTTCTGAATACTGGTCTCAAGTTTGGCACAATTACCAAGTCTGGCGCCAGCTACTCCTTCCAAGGCGAAAAACTTGGCACCGGAATTTCGAATGTTGCCGACAAGTTAAAAACAGAGAAAAAACTTTTGAAAGAAATCGAGAAGGCGACCGCCAAAGCCTTTGAGGATCACTACAACGGTTCAGCTACTAGCGAAAGTGGCGAAGCTGAAGCAGAAAAAGAATAAAACATTATTATGGCAAAAGAAAAACCGCTGACAATTAACTCACTAGCTCGAATCGTCTCTGCCGGATTCGACAGTGTACAGAATCAGCTGAATGGTATGGAACACAAATTGGAAAATTTAGAGAACTCTGTAATTACTAAATTAGAATTGCACGATCAGTTTGAAATGTTTACAAATCATTTCGAAAAAAGATTACAGCGAATCGAAGAGAAACGAACTTGAATATAGGTCGCCGAGAGAGGCTCAAAAAAATTAACCTAACAAGCGGCGTAGCGCCTCCTCCATTCCTTCAGCTGAAGTACTAATGATGAAATAGCGATCGGCCCAGCCGTAGCCAATAGTGGCGCCCGGAGCAGAGTATGTCCGCTCTCGAATAGGAACGCCAACCCGTGTTGTATCGCTGAACTGTCCGGATGGCAAGCCGGGAGAAACAAGGAAAAGAGGCGCCACGCTCTCCGGTGATCGCTCTAAAATCTGAACCTGCGGGGCCAGGAGGCGGGTATTTTTGTTCGGCAAAATCTTGAAGATATATCCCGGCCAACTTCCCTTTGCATTCCGATACACAAAAGCAGTTATATTCGGGGCCAGATTCTCCTTATAAAAACTGTCGGTAAAAAGATGGATACCGGAAAGGGACATAAACGTTAAGCCGTCAGTCGGCTTCCCGCCATCCTTCTCAAGATCAACTTCTATGAATTTCGCGGAGGTTGGAACATTTTTTAACTTCTCGATTATTTTCTGCTGGAAGGTAAGGAGATCTTCCGAGGTTTGGGCGGCATTACGACTCAAAACCATCGAGAAGCTGGCATCGGGTGGAATCCGAAAGAACTGTTGTTTTTCGATATCGGCGTAAGGATCAAAATTTACTGCCGCGGGAGTAGGCACATAGGTAGGCAAAGACGTCGTTGTTGCAGCTGGAGTGGAGGTCGCCGCAACCGGCAAGAGATCGCCGAGTGAAGGAAGCTTGCCAAAAAAACCAGATTTAAGAATAAAGCTGACCGCAAAAGCGGCGATAAGTATAACTAAAACAAGAACGCTAATTTTAAAAAGAACACCACTACCTTTTGGTTGCGCTGGTGTTTGAGGAAGAACTTTGCGACCGATCATTTCGGTCACATCCTCAACCTGCATCGCTGTCCCGCCGCTTTTACTCATCGACTGCACATCGCCGCGCAAGGTCCGCACCTCAACCGAAGGTGCCGCGGGAATATTCGAAAATGGATTTTCTTCAGCCATGCCAGGTAGTAGAAACTCGATATTTATATTAATTCGACGTATACCCAGTAGCCTGAACACTCCATCGAGTTTTCACTACCTGGTATATAAACTATTGTAACTCATCTTGGAACGAAGCAGCAGTTGTAGTTGACGTTCATTCAAGAAATATGCTAAAGAAAGATTAGTAATCTCTACCGAAACACAAACTTGTGGAGGATACATGTTAAAAAAGTGGAAAGGCCAGCATACTGGTATCATCGAAGTCCAATCCGGATCGATGACTTGGCCGGATTGTGTGGATGATGCTACTGTGTCTGCCGAAAGCGATTTGGTTTTCGCTGTCGGAATCAAGATTCGACATCAAGGGTGCCATAAGGTGGAGTGTTACATTCACTACCGCTATGACGTAGACGTAGAACCATATGGCACATATCTCGAAGGGAGGGCGTGTAGAGGATTTACTCACATCGATGATTCCCCTCAAGACTTCTTCGATGCCGTTTCCAAGATCGTGGGAGGAGCGAGCGAAGCCAAGGTGAACGACACTCTGACACTCATCAAAGATCCATCAAAAAAATGATTATTCTCCTTTCGTCCCAACCTTAAAGCCCTACTCATGAGTAGGGCTTTTTTTACAAATTTTTTCCGTATTTCTTAGTAAACAATTGGAGACGAGGCTTAATTGAATGTCATAAACCTTTCTTCTCAAAATAATTATCTACAAGGCTTGAGAAAGTCCTTCCCTGAAGATTGAGCTATCCGAATGCAGTTCGAAGAGGAGTCGAAACTTTCAGTTTTGGCTTAAAGCTATTAGCTACTAGGCTTGGTTGAGCACCGTAACCGAGCTGTACTTAGATGGTACTGCGAGGGCGGAACGGAAACCGTAACAACGTAGATGGTGGCTTTAGGACAAAACGATTACAACTGCTTTAAGGACAAACCGATCTTGCCATCTTGGTCGACGCGGATCACTTTCGCTCTCACAAAGTCTCCTTTCTTCACCACGTCCGTCACATTTTTTACAAAACCCTCCTTGAGCTCGGAAACGTGGATCATGCCGTCGCGGCCGCCGCCCAAATCAACGATCGCGCCGAAGTCGAGCAAGTTCACAATATTGCCTTCGATAAAGTCGCCTACCTGATAATCCTTGGTCAGTCCCTGAATTTCGCCAATTACTTTATTTACTTTTTCCATCGTGTCGGCCGAAACATACACCCGACCATCTTCTTCGATATCAATAGACAGAAGTTCAAACGTTTTAATAAGACCGTTGATCATCTTGCCGCCTGGACCGATCACCATACCAATCTTATCTGGATTGATGCGGATCATCGAGATCGCCGGCGCGTACTTCGAAAGTTCCGGACGCGGCGTATTAATCGTCTTCGTCATCGTTTCCAAAATGTGAAGTCGAGCGGCCTTAGCCTGCGACAAGGTTTTCTCGATCATCTCTTTGGTCACGCCTCGGAACTTCACGTCAAGCTGGACCGCGGTTACTCCCGCATCAGTGCCCGCCACTTTGAAGTCCATATCGCCATGATGATCTTCCGGACCCTGAATGTCAGTTAGAACTTTAAAAGCTCCGGTTTTTTCGTCGGTCATCAGTCCCATAGCACATCCGGCCACCAGTTTTTTGATCGGCACACCAGCATCCATCAATGCCAAGCCGGCCGCGCAGGCGCTCGCCATCGAAGACGAACCATTTGAAGACATAATTTCAGACACCACCCGAATGGTATACGGGAATTCTTCGATGGTTGGTACCATCGCGCGAATCGCCTTGGCGGCCAAAGCGCCGTGACCAATCTCGCGTCGTCCCGGTCCGCGGAACATACCAACCTCACCCACCGAATACGGCGGGAAGTTGTAGTGCAGCAGGAAATGGCGTCGCTCGGTCGTTTCCATACCTTCCACCATCTGTTCGGATCCCGGAGGCGCCAAGGTCACCACCGCCAAAGCCTGTGTACTGCCGCGAGTAAACAAGGCCGAACCGTGTGTGCGTTCAAAAAGTCCTACCTCTGCGCTCAAGGCTCGCACTTCATCAAGCTTGCGGCCGTCCGGACGGTGCTCGTTTTTAATTGCCTCTTCGTGAACCAATTGATTTACTTCCTCCTCAAACAAAAAGTCGGCCGCTTTAAAGTTCACTGCCTGACCTTCCTTCACCATCGTTTCTTTCAAGTGTTCGAAAAGTTCGTGTTTAAAAGCGCCGATACTTCCCTTCTTCTGTGGTTCGCTCGGATGGAAGACTGCTTCTTTGATACGCGGCGTTACAAAATCCAAAACTGCTTTTTTCAAAGCCTCATCGGGCTCAGCCAATTTCACTTCTGTTTTCGGCTTACCAATTTCAGTGCGGATAGTTTCGATAAAATCTGTCAGTTTATCAATTTCTTTTTGCGCCTGCATGAACGCACCAAGCACAATTTCTTCTTTGGCTTCGCGACCACCAAGCTCGATCATGTTGATCGTCCCTTTCGGTCCAGCCACAAAACTTTCGAAGACACACTAGGCATATTTGATCTGCGAAGTGAAGGGATTGATAACAATCGCGCCTTCGAGTTCCGCCACTTCAACGGCGGCCACTGGGCCAGCCCATGGAATATCGGAAATATGCAACGCGGCCGAAGCGGCCATTAAAGCCACGAAGCCCGGATCGTGTTCTCCATCGTAGGACAAGACCGTCGTTACCACCTGAATGTCCCGGCGAATGCGATTATCAAAAAGCGGACGAAGCACACGGTCAACTAAACGACCGGTTAAAATACCATCTTCTGAAGGACGGCCTTCGCGACGCATAAAACGACTGCCCAAAACTTTTCCAGCCGCATAAAAACGTTCCTCGTAATCAACCCGAAGCGGCAAGTAATCGAGCGAGGAGTCATTGCGATTCATAACCGCAGTTGCAAGTACAATCGTCTCGCCATACTTCGCGAGCACAGCGGCATTCGCCTGTTCGGCGAGCGATGAGATTTCGAGCGTTAATGGTTTTCCCCCAACCTCAATTGAATATTTTTTCTTAGTTAATGTCATAATAATTAAAAGTTTTTATAAACTACATCTCTCCAATTTTCGTTAAGAAAATAATTGGATGCTAGGCAGAGCTAAGCTCAGCTTTGCTTGACTGAGCACCGCAAGCGAGTCGTATAAAATAATACGATGAGTGCGGAGCGCCTGCCCGTCCGTAGCCTTGGCGTAGGCGGGGAAGCCGTAACGACGCAGACGATTGTTTTCTTAGCGGAAATCATTACTTTCGAATAATTATTCGGGGAATCGATGCCACATCAATAAATCGATCGGCGACATCCTGAAGTTTGGAAGAAGCGCTGCCATCAAAAGCCGCCACTTCCACATACTTACCACTTCCCCACTTCAGATAGTCCACAAGTGGAATAAAGTCTCCATCGCCGGTTACGAGAATAACGACGTCGAGTGACTGGCTCATACGAATAGCATCAACCGCCATGCCGACATCCCAGTCAGCCTTCTTCAAACCGTCGGGATAGATCTGCAAATCTTTGCACCGCAACTCCAAACCAGCTTTTTCCAAAGCTTCAAAAAAAGAAGATTCTCCGGTTTTTCCTTTGGTGTCGGGACTATCGCTCTTCACGACGTACGCCATCGAACGAATCAACTGGCGCGGACCAACGAGATGTCGAATAAGCTCGGGGTAGTTGACCCGGCCGTGATACAAATTTTTGGCTGAATGATAGAGATTCTGGACGTCTATGAAAATACCGACGCGCTGATTCTCAAATGAACTCCGGGATTTCATTACAGTTTTGTCATTGCGAGGAGCGTAGCGACGTGGCAATCTACCCCATCATTCCTCAATTAATCTTTTACTTCAAACCCAATTTCTTGCTAATCTTTTCGTATATCTTCGGATCCCGGCGCTTCAAGTAGGCCATCAACTTACGACGCTGGTTGACCATCTTCAAAAGACCACGACGAGAGTGGTTATCTTTCCGATGCTTCTTCAAATGACCGGTCAATTCCTCGATCTGGCGGCTCAAAACAGCCACCTGAACCTCGGCAGAACCAGTGTCTTTATCGTGGCGAGCCACTTCTTTGGCCACTTTGGCCTTAACGCGCTTCGTTAACATGTTGGTCTATAGTAAACTAAATGAAGGAATTAGGCAAGGGTTTTTCGCTTTTGGTTTCTGGAACTCGCATAAAGCTCTGGCTGAGCTTTTGCTCTACTCGAACCGTCGTTCTGCGCAAGGTTCCAGAGAAACAAAAGGCTCGAATAGTTTTACTTAAAGTACGCAATCTGAAATTACAAAAAAATTTCTAATCTCAGATTGCGAGGGCAAGGCTGGGATGGTTACCAGCTCGCTTGCCACTCATTCGAAAATCACACGGAGCCGTCTTCGGTGCGGAGCATGTCTGTGACGTCTGCCACAAGACTTTTAAAAGTGACTAGATCACACCGTGTTTCCACGCCATTGATCGTGATCTCCACAATCCGCCTGGTATCGATCTTCGTCGGCTCCTTGACCAATACGGAACGAAAAACGACGTGTATTTTCGTTCCAAGGGATGACTCCTTGGTTACACCAACTGGTGGTCTCATAATTGCTCCTCTTCCGCGTTGAGTTTCAGCTTTTTTAATGATAACACATATATTATACTTGTCAAGTTACGGTGTACAATCTCGGCGCGTTAGTACGTTTTTGGACACAAAGAAA
>ERZ1292623.2757-Hain-H51-01um-R1-2757-length-15432-cov-9_pt1 | contig 12393 bp, 16 predicted proteins | sample MGYA00564398_ERZ1292623 | MGnify/ENA primary metagenome ERZ1292623 (study PRJEB36523, sample SAMEA6512633) | groundwater metagenome | collected 2019-01-07 | study: AquaDiva: Metagenomics assemblies of 32 groundwater samples | reverse complement strand
ATCTATCTCTGGTATCTAGGCCTGTCGTCTTTGTATTCTTTGTTTCTGTCTAAAAAGCCCTTGATAAAAGCATCGTCAGTTTTTCTTTCAATTACATCTAAAACTGCATAAGTTTTAATTCCCATATTACTATGGGGAGCAGTTTTAACTTTAGCACCTAATTTTTTTTGTATTGCCTCTCCTAAAAGAAGATCATTATTAGCTGAATCAGCAATTGTTTTTACTCCAGATATTGAATTATTTATCGGAGTGAATAAAAGTTTGCCCTTGTCTTTGTTTGCAATTATATTGCAGTTATTAACTCCAATTCCAAAATTAATTTTTTGTGTATACTTCTTATTATGATCATTCAGTAAACTTAACATTTTCTTAGCAACCTTTACTGCATTTAGTTCATTATCAAATCTTTTAGTAATAACTGGAGCAAAAATACCTACAATTGAATCTTCTTTTTTATAAATTCTCCCGTTATTTTCAGAAATTTCTTTCACAGCTTCTTCTATAGTACTATTTGCATTAGACCTGCTACTTTTTATTTGTTCATAATTCTTGATTTTTAATGTAATAACTGAAGAATCTTGTTTCTCCCCATCTAAAACAAGAGAAGGCAAAGCTTCAGTACTAATATGTTCTATTTTGTGTTTACCTGAGGATAAATCAGAAGAATTATGATCACTAAAAGAACTTAGTTTAACAACCCCTCCTTTAGCTTCTTCTTTCCTAGGTAAAGTACCATCAAAAAATAAAACAGATTTTTTATTAATTACCTTTCTAACAGACATAAAAATAAACAATCCTAAAACTAAAAAAACAAATATCCATGAAAAAAGTGCTTTATTTATAGATCCAAACAATCCAGAACTTCCATAAGGAGAGATTACATCAATAACATTACCAGTAAGCGCAACTTTTGCATTACTTTTTATCTCCCCGTCATTAACTTCTACATCATAAACACCATCAGGAGCTGTCAATTCTAAAAGCAATGAACTTGCAATACTTAGATTCAGATGTTGAATTTTTGTTGTATTACCTATACTTATCTGGATAATTTTATCATAAGGCACATTTCCAACATTTCTAACAACTAATGTATTATTAATTATTTCAAATTCAGCCTCTTTATTTTGTTTTACATAAAAAACCTTATTTGCTTTTATCCCTTCAGATTCAGCAGTTATATTCCAATATCCATATTGAGCATTTTTAGAAATGATTAATTTGGCTGATTCTCCGGTTTTTGGTAAAGCACTCTTAACATTCTGACTATTAACATCAATAACATTAATAGCAACAGAAAAATCATTCATAGGGTCATGAGCCTGGTCATAAAGCATTGCAGAAATGTCAATTTCACTTCCAGGATTAGCATTATCTAAAGAATTAATTTCTAAACTAGTTGGCATCTGCAAAACAGTTAATGAAAATGTCTTATTGTCAAAATTTGTAATCTGATTATCTTTAGACTCATAAACAAAAACATCCATATTATAATCCCCAGATTTTGTTTTTTCAGGAAATAAAATATATCCTGAAAATTTACCCGCTTCTACAGGAACTACTGACTCTAAACCCATTTGTCCAATAGTTATTTTAGCAGATCCACTAACAGGCTCTCTATTAGCCTTGCTTGCACTACCTGTAAAAGTTATATTTTCATTAGTAAAAAAATCCTCTCTGTTAAATTTAACATCAACATTTATTTTATTAGTTATCAAAAAAGTCGAACTTTTCTTAGCTTGGCCTTCAAAAATCATAGAAAGATAGCATTCTCCAGTCAAATCTTTCAAAAAACTAGAAGTTAAAGGCATAGTAATAGGTATTTCAGTCTCGCCATAAAGATACTGGAAATAAAACGGTTTGCTTCCCTGAGCACAGATAAGGTCTATACTAACCCATCCCTCATTTCCATCAGTTCCCAATAAAACTTCAAGATTATCTCCATAATTATAAACCTCTTTAGGCTGTGATACAAGAAAAATATCAGCACTTACAAAGTTTATTAAAAATAAAGACATTACAAATATTACAATTAATATAATCACTACCCATCTCTTTTTATCCATAATCAATTATACCAAATTACCTATTTAAAGATTTCTTTGATGTGATTTAAATCAATATTAAAAAGAAGAAATAAAGTCTTCTCAAGACAACCTTTATAAAATTAATAAAACTAATTATAATATGAAAAATATGAACAAATCAAATAAAACAAAAGAGGTAAGATAAAAATAAAATTAACAGTATGACAACTTATAAATTCATACAAATAAGGTAAAGATATTATACATTTTAAATTTAAATAAATAAAATCAGGATAAACAAGATAAAAATGACCAAATCACAAACAAGCAAGGTAACCCCCTGGGAAGTTTCAGGAAACATAGATTACAATAAATTAATCAAGGAATTTGGGGTTTCTAAAATAGATGAAAAAACTCTAAAAAGAATTGAAAAACATACAAAAGAAATTCATTATATGTTAAGAAGAAAAGTTTTCTTTGCTCATAGAGATTTAAATTGGTTATTAGATGAATATGAAAAAGGAAATAAATTTTTTCTTTATACAGGCAGAGCACCTTCGGGACCTGTTCATCTAGGACATTTATTGCCCTGGATTTTTACAAAATGGTTACAGGATAAATTTGGTGTTGAATTGTGGTTTCAATTTCCAGATGAAGAAAAATTCCTATTTAAGCAAGATTTAAGTTTTGAAGATTCACAAAAATATCTTAATGAAAATATGCTAGATGTAATAGCCCTTGGTTTTGATCCAAAAAAAACACATTTTATAATTGATACCCAGCATGCTAATTTAATGTATAAAGAAGCTATAAAAGTTGCAAAGAAAATAAATTTCTCAATGGTTAAATCTTCTTTCGGTTTGACTGATCAAGCAAATATAGGTAGTATCTTTTATACAAGTATGCAAGCTGTCCCTACATTCTTACCAAGTGTTATAAAAGGAAAAAATATTCCATGCTTAATTCCTCACGCAATTGATCAAGACCCACATTTCAGATTAACAAGAGATATAATGCCAAAGCTAGGGTATTACAAACCAGCAAGTATACAATGTATATTCTTACCTCCTTTATCAGGAACAGAAGGTAAAATGTCCTCTTCAGAAGATATAACCATATTTACAACAGACTCTCCTAAAGAAGTTGAAAGAAAAATAAACAAATATGCTTTTTCAGGAGGACAAGCAACAATAGAAGAGCACAGAAAAAAAGGTGGAAATCCAGACATTGATGTTTGTTTCCAATATCTTAAAATGTTTTTTGAAGAAGATGATAAAAAACTTGCTCAAATAGAAAAAGACTACAAAAGTGGAAAACTTTTAACAGGAGAGCTAAAAAAATACACAATTGAAAAAATAAATTCATTTCTAAAAGAACATCAAAAAAAGAGAGAATCTGCAAAAAAAGACGTTGAGAGGTTTATTTATAAAAATTAAGAATAGAAATATTTAAAAATGGGTAGTTTTTAGAAAAATATGGAAAAATACTGGGCAAGAGCATTAGAAGATATGCAAGGAGAGAATCCTAAATTAATTATAACAAGAGGACAAAGACAAATAACACCTGAACAATTAGAAGTTATGAGTGTAGGTAGTTTAATAGATTGTAAAATTACTCTTGAAGGAATACCAATTGTTTTTTATAAACAAGATAAAGGTCCATTTAATCCTGCTCCTTCTCATAAAGGCATAAGGATTAAAATCGGTGATTCAGCATATATTGGACCTCCTAAACATGATAATTCAAATGGACCAGCAATAAACAGCTTGAATATTCTTTATGCTTCTAGACTTTTTCCACGACTATCATAAAAAAATATGTAAATTATTCTAAAAAAATTAGTTTTAAGCTTTCTTAAAATGCTCAGGAATATAATAAAATTTTAATTTACCTTTTCCAGACTGAAAAGTTTTAACAGGCTTTTTTCCTCTTGCCCATTTTGGATTATTAGTACAAAAATGAGTTACTTCTGCAACATCCTTGGTGTTCAGAAGATCTTCTGCAACATAATAACATCTTTCCCAAGCTTTTCTATCAAGAGGACTATTCTTAACATCCCATAAAGGATTTTCTAAATATTTTCTATTTAAGTCATTTGGATTAACTGAAGAAAAAGCATAGGTTGTTATCTTATTATCTTGATCAAATCTAGAAGCATAAATAACCTCTGGGATAGTCCTGCCACTAAGATCTGCTCTTATTAAAGGTACAGATGCTGTATATTTTAACAAATCTTGATTTCTAAACTCTCCTCTTTGCTCTCCATAAAGCATTCTAGCAACATTAAAACTATCAGATCCTTCTCCAAGTTCAAACAAACTAGGCTCTTCCAACTCTTTTCTTCTTAATTCTTCATAAGCTCTTTTTTTTTCTTGTTCTTTTTCCTCCTTAATTTTATTCGTCCTTCCATTAAGTTGTCTAACCTTAAGCTCAGATTCTAAATCTAAACCTTTTTGCAATTGTCTAACTGTTTCTTGATTAGCAGCACCAATTTCCCATGCAGTTTTAGCAAAAGGACCAATAGCAGAAACATAAACAACACCTGTAAAGAATGTTCTCATTCCATCAAGAAACTCCCGTCTAGAAATATCTCCTTCATTTTCTCTCTTTTGAATTTTATTAGGTCTATAGTTATTATATAACATTCTTGTTTCCTCTTGTTCAAATTTTCTTTAAGTTTCATTTCACCTCAAAATTTTCATAAAACCTTTTATGATTGATACAATTAATCAATCACAACATAAATCATTTATAAATCTTTCTATTATCTTAACTATATAGTGGTTACATAAATTAGAGTTAAAAATCAAAACTTAAAAAACTAATAAAATGCATAAATGTTTATAACTTAAAAAAATAAGTTATATAAATGAGGTGGTATTATCATACAAATATTTTGTGTTCTGAAACTTCAAAAAGTCCACTAGCCACACAATCAAGTGTAAAACAACAACCACTAATTGTCCATCCATCTGCTCATCCATATCAAACTCCACCAGTTATTTCATTAAAAAGATATGAAGTAGAACCAGCAAGCAATTATGCTACAATACAAGAACTAGTAAAAGTAAAGAAAGAATTAGCTAAACATGGATTACATAAGGGTGTAAAAGAGGTGCAAACATTAATAAGAGATATAAAAATAGAAGACCACTACGAAAAAAGGAAAGAAATACCTGATACAAGAAGAGAAATAAAAGACAAAGCTAACAATCTGGTGGGAATCCTTTATCTAGCAGAAACTCCTGAAATGAAAAAAGACACATCAATAGGAGACAATGGATTTGTTCTAAGGCCAACATTTTACTTTAGAAGAACAACTTCGGGAAGAGGTTATGTATTAAAAGCAAGAGCTGAACTAACTAAAGAAGGGTTAACTGAAGTAATAAGATATACAAAGCAAGTCCTTAAAAAAAGATTCGCAAGAATAGACTTTAAAACTCTAAGAAAAATAAAGCAAAAATCAAATGCAGAAATAAATAGAATACTATCACGGACAGATACTCAAGGTTTAGTTGTAAATGGAATAAACGTACATGTAAACTTCAATGGTTCAATGGACGTTTTTGTACCAGTAAGCAAAGGACTTGAAGTATGTTTAGAAGAATATAATTCTGATGGAAATAACAGAATAAGATTAGTAAGAACAAACCCTGAGATGAATGCTACTTTCGTCGATGCATTTAATGCCTTAGCTTTGGTAGTTTCAGGTATAACTGAAAGATAACATACACCAAATTTAAATAGATAAATTTTCTAATATTAATATGAAAATAATCTCCTTACACTGCGACTACATAACTTTCAAACCATTAAAAAAAGCTCTTAAACAGCCAGAAGAGTTAAGCGAAGAAAGAAAAAAAGAAATAAGAGTGGATGAATGCCTAGTTATTTTAACAGCTGTTGAAAAATCAGATACTTTAAACTTGGTAAATGACTTAGTTAAAAACATAGAAGATATTTCAAAACAGGTAAAAACAAATAGCATAGTCCTATACCCTTATGCACACCTCTCATCAAATCTTGGAAATCCAGATTTGGCCATGAATATCTTAGAAAAAGCAGAAACTGAATTAAAAAAACTAAAATATAAAGTTACAAGAGCACCCTTCGGGTATTATAAAGAATTTGAATTAAAAGTCAAAGGGCATCCTTTAAGTGAATTATCAAGAGAAATTAGTGAAAGAGAAATTGGGAAGGAAATAAGACAAGAAAAAGAAAATGTTATTAGTCTTGATGCAAGAATGGAAACTTCTTGCCATTTAATATATGAAACAGCAAGAAAAATTTTAAATTCAAAATTTATCAGTATTTCAGAAGTTAAAGACAATAATGCTATCTTAAATTGGAAAAGCTTTAAAAATGAAATAGACAATGACTTCTTAAGATTATTAGAAAGTGAAGCAAATAAAAATAGAGAATCTAATTTACCAGTTACTATTGAGTCTTTAGACAGAGAAAAAGCTTTGAAAAAATGTGGAGAATTTTATGAAAATGTTGTTCCGAAAAAGTTTAAGGAAGTAAAAGTTGTAACTATTGGAAATTTACCCCCAGAACCTTGTATTAAACCTCATGTAAAAAACACAAAAGAGATTGATGGTAAAATAATCATAAAGGGTTTTGAAAAAATAAATGAAGAATCATATAAAATCAATATAAGCTTAATTCCTAACTTTATTCTCAAAGAGGAGGTATATGATTATAAACAACTTTTAAGAGAAATATCAAAATCAAAATTAGATACTTCAAAATTAAAAGAAAATGACCATAGAATTTTGGGGCAAAAACTCGATTTATTTAGTTTTAGTGAAGTTGCTCCAGGAATGGTTTTCTGGCACAATAATGGATTAGTAATAAAAAATGAATTAATAAATTACTGGAGAGAAGAACATATGAAAGCAGGTTATCAGGAAATTTCAACACCTCAAATTATAGACTCCAAATTATGGAAAGTATCAGGGCATTGGGAAAAATACAGGGAAAATATTTTTTTAACAAAATATGAAGGAAGAGAATTCGTAGTAAAACCAATGAATTGTCCTGGGGGAATGTTAGTTTATAAATCATCACCAAAATCATATAAAGATTTGCCTTTAAAGGTTGGAGAATTAGGTATTGTCCATAGGCAAGAACTTTCAGGAGTGCTAGCAGGCTTATTTAGAGTTATCCAATTTACACAAGATGATGCTCATATTTTTTGCACAGAAGAACAATTGGAAAGTGAAATTGTAAAAATTATTGATTTAATTGATCTTTTTTATAAAAAATTCAATATTAAAATTGACCATGTTGAACTTTCTACTCGCCCTGAAAAAAGAATTGGGTCAGAAGAAATTTGGAACAAATCAGAAGAGGCATTAGAAAATGTTTTAAAAAAAAGAAAAGTCAAATATAAAATAAATAAAGGGGATGGTGCTTTCTATGGTCCTAAAATTGATTTTCATGTTAAAGACTCATTAAATAGAACCTGGCAACTTGCAACAATCCAGTTAGATATGGCTCTCCCAGAAAGATTTGATCTATCTTATACTGATAAAGATAACTCAAATAAAAGACCTGTAATGCTTCACAGAGTTATTTATGGAGCAATTGATCGATTTATAGGTATTTTATTAGAACATACAAACGGAGCTCTTCCAACCTGGCTTTCTCCAATTCAAGTTAGAGTAATAAACTTTACAGATAGAAATAATAAATATGCTGAAAAAATAATTGAAAAATTAAAAGAATCTGGGCTAAGAACAGATTATGATTTATCTTCTGTTCCTTTAGGTGGTAAAATAAGAGATGCTTCACTTGCAAAAGTTCCATTTATAATAACAGTTGGTGACAATGAAGAAAAGAATAAAACCTTAGCCATTAGAACGAGAGATGGTAAAGTAAAATATAATGTGGAAATAGAAGATTTTATAGAAGAAATAAAAAAATTAATTAAAGAAAGAATCTGATCCATTTTGCAGGTATGTTTTGCCTTTGTCCGTTAAAGCATAAATAAAAAAACAACCTTTATTAGTAATAATTTGATCTTTAGCAAATATAAAATCATTTTTCTTTAACCAATTAAGATTATTATTAATTAAAATTAAATTTTGATTTAGATAATTTGCAATATTTCTTTTTCTAGAAATGCCCTTGTCAATTGCTAATAAAATATCTTTATGAAATTTTCCTTTATAGTTTCTATTAAAGCTTTGAATTATTTGTTCTAATTTTTTACTTCTTTTAGAATGAATTGGTTTTATTATTTCAAAAAAACGGGTTATATTAATAATATGAGTTATTAATAATCTATAAAGAGGTTTTTCTTTATTGTTAGTATCTACAAAAATTCTAGATTTTATATTTAAATCTTCCAATATTTCTTTAAGCTGTTTAATCCAGATATCACTATTAGATGTTATTGAAATCCTTCTTGTCCCGCTAAAACTTACGCACCCTTCTGCATCAAAGGCTCCCCTTACAGCTGCAATCTTAAGTTGTTTATCTTTAAAAATAAATTTGGGAAGATGTATCATATTTTTCTTACCAACGTCTAATTCAAGAATCTTACTAAGGATTACAGATATTAAAGAGGATCTTATTATAAGAAAACTAGCATCACTTCTTTTTATTAAATCAAAACTATCTTTTGGCAAACCCAAATTAACAAAGAAGGAATGAACATATTTTATTAATACTTCATCTTGATTAACAAAAGTTGTATACCAAAGGTTTGATGTTATATGTCCATCACCATTAATCAATTGAGAAATATAAACCCATTTAGAATCAATTTCAATATATGGTCCAATTTTAAGAAAACTTCCACTTCTCCCAATTTTAATGCTTATTTTATCTTGAAATTTCTTAACATCTGTATTAGAAAACTTTATCAATTTTTTGAATAAATCTAATGACAGAGTTCTTGTCCCATTCCTATATCGACTCATGTTTTTTATAGGGATATTAAAAATCTTGCCTAAATCAGTTAGATTTTTATAATTAAATAAATCAGGGGCCCCATTTTCTAATTTAATCCTAGCATTGTTTGGCAAAAATTGCAGAATATTAAATATCATTTAACATTATAGTTAAAGGAGATTATAAATCTTTATAACTATTATAAAGTTAATAGATATAATCAAAACAATAGCTGTAAGAAAAAGAGGCTCAAAAAATATAGAACAAACAAGTATAGATGCTTTTATAAAAAACATAAGGCAAGAAATCAGGGAAAGAACATAATTCAAAAAAAATGGAAAAGAAATGTGCATTATGCAATGGAGAATTAAAAAGGAAAATTGTAGATTATGAAGTATATGAAAAGAATATTGGTAAGTTTAAAGCTAAGGTATGTCAATCATGTGGAGAACAATGGTTTAGTGAAGAAGATGCTAAAAAAATCGAAGAGGCAGAAAGAAAAGCGGGAGTTTTCGGATTATCAGTTGAGACAAAGATAAGTTATTCTGGCAATTCTTTGATTATAAGAATTCCGGTTGAATTGGCAAAATTTATGAATATCAAAAAAGAAACAAGAATCTTATTATACCCTGAAAATAAAGATAAAATAGGAGTTATGATAAGATAATACCAAAAAGTATAGAAAAGTTTATTAAACAAATTCAAGAGGAGATTAAAGAAAGAAAATGAGAGTCCCAATAAAATATACTATCCAAAATATAAATACAGGATCATATTTATTTGCAATTGGTGAAAATGAAAAAGCTCCTCCAAGTGGACTTTGGGATAAAAATTTAGAAAAAGCTAAACAATATGACCAAGAAACTGGTCAAAAAATTGTTGATGCATTAAATAAAGTTTATAGACACAATATGGATTTAGAGGCTAAACTCTTTCCATTTGTTGAATTATAAATAATAAAAAGAAAGAAAATGAGAACCTATCATATAAGAAAAATAACAAATGGGAAACCTGGAGAGTATCTTGTTCAAATTCCATCTGAAGAATCTCGATTAGGTGAATGGAGAAGAGAAAATGCAGGTGCGCAAGAATGTGAAAAAAAAGAGGCAAATGGCATTAGGAATATGATTTATTATAGAACTAATATTCAAACTAGACTAGAGAAAATATCTGACATATAAATGTAAAATAAAAAGAGGAAAATGATAAATTATCATATAAGACAAATATCAACTGGAAAATATTATGCAGATGATAAAAAAACAGGTCCATGGGATAATAATATTGAAAATGCAGAAATATATGACACAAAAAGTGATGCAAAGGAAGAAAGAAGAGACTACCTTGATCACTATCAGCTAAGAAGAGATGAAAATAAAAACATAATAATTGAAAAGAGAAGATGAAAATACAACCATATATTGAAAAACTGAATAATTCACAGGAATTCAGGAATTTTAAATCAAAAAACCCAAAATCATATTTTGCAGCAGGTTTCTTTGTATTAGATTTTGAAGAAAAAAATAACCTACATCAGATAGACTATTATAATCCTGAAAATAAAAAAATGGCAACTTTTGAGCTTGATGAAGATAAAGTAGAAATAAAAGAAAGTGAAGCCTCAAATGCTTCAACACCAGGAGAAATAAAAGATCAGATAAACTTAGATTTAGACATTTTAAAGGGGTTGGTTGAAGATGAAATGAAAAATCATACAGTAACGCATAAACTTCACAAAATAATAGCAATACTCCAGAATTTAGATGGAAAACTGATTTGGAATTTAAACTGCATAACAAGTGACATGGGAATAATAAAAATGCACATATCTGATTCAGATCATTCAGTTCTAAAATTCGAAGCAATTAATCTATTTGATGTTGTCCATAAGCTTTAAACCATAAAATAGTAAATATTTATAAGCATTTTTTTATTATAATTACAATGATAGAGAAATTCTACAAAAAAATACCTTACAAATTACCATATAAAACACCTTACAGAAAAGCCCTATTTATTGTAGCATATAAGATAATTGACAATAACATAAAATATCTAATTCTAAAAAGAAAATTGCATTGGAAAGGCTGGGAGTTTCCAAAAGGAGGGGTAGAATTATTTGAAACAAAAAAAATGGCAGTAAAAAGAGAGACAATGGAAGAAACAGGATTAAAAATAAACAAAATTGTAAATCATAAAATATCTGGAAAATATGATTATAAAAAAGTTCTGCCAGACAGACCTTACAAAGGGCAAAGTTACCAGCTATATTCTGTAGAATTAATTGATGGAATTGTTAAAGTAGATCATAGGGAGCACTCATCATATCTTTGGTTGCCTTATGAAAAAGCACTAAAAAGACTAACCTGGAATAATCAAAAAGATTGTTTGAAAATTGTGAATGATTCTTTGGTTACTTTAACATCTCGTGGGGGGCATGTTACCTAAGATTTTATTAATTATGCTTTAGCAAGTTATAGTTCAGATTATTTATAATCTTCATAATCTCATCTTTATTGACAAGGAACCATATCAAACCAAAAGCAAATATCATAAAAGATTCCGTGTTGAATTTTATAAAAGTCAATAGCCATGGAACATTAAAACCATTCTGGAGAAGCAAGATTGTAGTACCATACAATAAAACATAGTAACCAATCATTATAAACAAAAGTATAATTACTTTCTCAAATAGTTTTTTCCATGAGTTCAAATAAAGAGGAATAGTTAGAGACATAATCGTGAGAATTTCATAGAAAGTCTGGTAGAGTACTAGACTTCCAGTTGTTGTAGCGAGGATGAACGCATCTTTTGATGAAGTAATACTAACCTTTAAGCCAAAACCAAATATAAACACAAAAAAGCTTGTCATATAACCTATTACAAACCTTAAAGGATTTAATGGTTGTAAATATACAATTATAAACAAAGTAGATTAATTCCTGCAGCTATAAGAAAAAATTTAAGTGGTTTCATTTTGAGCTCTTCCTAATGTAAAATAATACTGTGATTAATGTGAAGACGAAAAAAGTAGAGGGCCAAAGGAAGTCATGAACAAAATTCAATATTCCTATGCTTAAAAAAGCCGAGGTAATTATAGTAAACAATCGAAGGATATTAAATCCTACTAGCATAAACAATCCAAAAACTCCATATTTGAAGGTTTTTCTTGAGGTACCATATGCTACAACAAAAGCAATGAATAGTGAGTACATTGCCACTCCTGTACATTCTTTTGCGACGATCAAAGAGATTGAATTAACGACAATTTCATTATTCACTATGCTTACTGTTCCCTTCCCAATTACAAAAAGAAAACCCCTCATCATCAAAACAAAAAAGTTTATGAAAAAATCAGTTATTGGTTTCAGATTAAAAAACCAACTCAATAAAAGAAAAACACCAAGGAATTGTGACATCCTCTATGGGCTAAAGCCACACAGCGTCCTAGACGCTTATTGATTTT
>ERZ1292623.3954-Hain-H51-01um-R1-3954-length-12396-cov-4_pt1 | contig 12396 bp, 8 predicted proteins | sample MGYA00564398_ERZ1292623 | MGnify/ENA primary metagenome ERZ1292623 (study PRJEB36523, sample SAMEA6512633) | groundwater metagenome | collected 2019-01-07 | study: AquaDiva: Metagenomics assemblies of 32 groundwater samples | reverse complement strand
CAAGAAAACATAAAGAATACAGAAGATTATTTCAGGGTTTTATTTAAACAGAATGCTCGCAAAAAACCAAATGCTACTTCTTCAACAGAACCACTGAGTTTTGAACACGAAGTTTCTAATGTGATTGATGGTGACTATGCTACTACTTGGATACCAAAGAATTGGGATAATGATGGCGTATCTATAATCGTTAACCTAGGGATGGAAAAAAAAGTTAGTCGTTTAGCCTGGTCGTCCTCAAGGACGGCTAGTTGGATGGGAAGATTGCCTTCCGAATACACAATTGAAACATCACATGACGGAAAGAAGTTTTCTGTCGTCCGCAGGGTAGTATCACCGATGATCTTGAAAACCGGAGATTTCTTTGTAGATAATATTGATCAAGTTGCAAAATATATAAAGATAACTGTGAACAAGACACGGGGTGGACTAACACCAGCAATAGATGAAGTAGACGTCTTTGAAGAAACAGAAAACGAAATTGATTTAAGAAAATATTTTCTTGTAAAACAAAACCCAGAAAGATATTTTTCAAATACCAAAATAGCAAGGAGTTATTTGAAAGAAGTTTTGAATGATACGATAAATCTTGAGATTGCCTGGAGGGTTGATGGAAACACAGATTATCCTGAAGGACGTTCTATGGTAATACCTGTTGCCATCGGAAGACGTGAAGATATATTCGTCAACTTACCCATTGGCATAGGAAAAGACATAAAGTCAATAAGAATAAGACCTCAAAACTTTCCTGCAACAGTTGACATTAAAAAAGCAATGATTATCTATCCAAAACTGCAGCCATAATGAAATCAAAAATTATTTTTCTTGCACCACTCAGTGTACTATTTCTGACAAGAATTTCCTTGTTTAACCCCGATGGCCGGTATTTTTTCGGCGATGAAATCTTCTATAAGCGACTGATTGTTACTTTGATTGAATCAGAGAAAACAAATAACCCGTTGCTTTTTTGGCAAGGAATTTTTGGTATCCATGCAAAGCCTGGTTTTGGCATTGTATATTCGTTGCCAATTTGGGGTGAGGCACGAATGCCAAATGTCCCATACGGAGCAATTTTGAATGTTCTTATCAATTGTTTAATTCCAATTCTTTGTTTTTTAATTATTAAAAAATTGGTCGGGCAAAAGGTTGCAGTTTTTGCAACATCAGCACTAATCTTTTCGATATCCTCAGTTTTTTATATACGCCATATGTTGCCCTACGATGTCAGCATAGTAATTTTTCTCATAGGCTTATATTTATATCTTAGGGTAAAATCTGTGCTTCTTTTTGCCACGATTAGCGCTATATCGTTTTTAACTTACCCTAGTTACTTTTACTATTTTATTCCTATTCCTGTCACACTCGTGATATTTGGGCGCCCCAGATTGAAAGGATCAGTATTATTCATTAGCGGTTTTATTTGTGTAGTTCTTTTTGCACAACTTGCATCCATAGCAATTGGCGCAAAACCATCATATCTAGAGGAGGCCCAGCGATTATCTGGCGTTGTAACACAGGGAGATTTTATACCAGCCTTAAACTTTTTAGCTGAGTACATCATCTCTTATGATGGGTTTTGGGGTATAATACTTGTCGCTGTTGCGCCACTAATTATTCTTTTTGGCAACAGAAAGAAATTCTTTCCGCTGATAATTTACTTGCTTTTAGTCTTTTTAATCTTGGAGTTATTCTCACATATAACCTCCAAGACTGTTTTATATGGCCGCACAATTCGTCCATTTTACCTCTTACTTTTGATATCAGGAGCTATGGCACTAGAGAGTCTTTTTAGAAAGCTTTTGAAAGCCCCGCTGTATTGGCTCCTTTTTTGTGTTTTTCTTATTACCTCATTGTTAAATTGGCTGCCTCGCTTCGACAGGTTTCAAAAGATAACCTACCCAGAAGAATTTAGAGTCGAGGTGGAAAATTATCTACAAGACATGCACCCTGGCAATTATATGGTTGAAGATGTTTACACCAAGAAACGGTGGGAAGAAGATTTTGCAACAGACCCACCGGTGTTGGAGCAAGAAAAATTTTATATTGGAAACCCAACACTACTTTATCCTTATTTTGGCAACGTTGAAATCCCTTGCAAAAAAGATATTTTAATATCGAGAGAACACGCAATGACATTCTCTCCATACCAGTTTGAGGGGTTTACGAAAAAAATGCGAGAATTCATTATCGAAGACCCGCCAAAATACCAGCTTATCTACTGCGAAGATTTAACCAAAACACAATAGTCTCAATAAAAGTTGGTAAAATTGTCCTTAAAGATCCACCACCTCGGCTTTCGCCCGGCAGATGAGTGATTGGAACCTCAGCAATACCAAACCCTTTTTTGCTGAATTTATAACAAAGTTCTGCATCCACAAAAGAAGTTTTAGCAAGAAGTCTAATCTTATCAAGTTTTGATTTCTTCAAAAGTCGTATACTGTTAACATCAGACAACTCAAGATCATAAAGAACTTTAATTAAAAAATTATAAACCTTTGACTGAATCTTGCGTCTTAGTGGCACATGACGAAGTTTCCTTACCCCAATAACCATATCAAACTCTCCTATGTGTGGTAATAGTTTAAAAATCTCTTGCGGACGAATTTGGCCATTCCCTGGCAGAGAAAATATCAACTGCTTAGAAGCCTTTAAATAAAGTTCTTTTAATGTTTTACCATGTCCTTTATTTTTACTATGCGACCAGAATCTCAGTTTTCCAAACTTCATCTTCTCTAAAACCAAACTGGTTTGGTCAATACTAGCATCGTTCACGACAAGAATTTCGTAGCTTGAGGAAATATCTATCAACACCTTGTTTGTCTCAGAAATCAAAGAGGGTAAGGATATCTCATCATTAAAAGCGGGGATGATTACCGAAATGGAGTAAATCATTATTGACGTATTACTCTGGCTGGTACTCCCGCCGCAGTTGCAAATGGTGGAACATCCCTAAGTACCACAGATTGCATTGCAATATGGGCACCTTCTCCAATTTCGACTCCTGGAGCAAGCATTACACCAGCCCCTATAACAGCACCTCTTTTTATCGTTGCCCCCCGCCACTGACGCCCTTCGCCGTTTGCCCCTTCAATCATACGATCATTTGTTGACCCTACATGCAAAGAAATAAACACATCATCTTCAATAACCATTCCGCCTGTTAAGTGAGTGGAGTGCATGACCCGTACTCGGTCTCCGATAGAGGTAGCGTAATTAACAGTGACCCCTGGGGCGAGTACTACACCCCGCCCAATCCTGCACTCTTCCCGGATAGTAACAAACTCATAAACCGATGTATTTTCCCCAATAAATACACCACGGTAAAGTTTGGCACTTGGGCCGATCAGACAATGATCCCCAATAATAAGAGGTGGGTAATCAGCTCTAAGTTGTCTGGTAATTTGACCTGCAATCTCAGGCGCACGTCCTAAGTGTACATACTCTAAAACCCGCGTATGTTTACCAATTTGAGTGTCAGGGTATATGCAAACTCCGTCGAGTATTCTCACACCATCGCCAATGTTTGCCCTAGCATCTATCCTCACATTATTACCCACCCAAACCCCATTTCCCAAAACCACACCTTTGTCAATTATTACGTTTCGTTCAAAATGACACCCTTCGCCCAGTTTTGCTCCCTTATGAATCCAAACCCCGTACATGGGGTCGATTTCCCATTCTTCCTGATCTGGTCTTCCGTAACGAAATGATCCAAGTTCCGCTGCCATTTCGGCATATTACAATTCTGGGTACTTGGTGTCAATCTTGAGGCTTCAATGTGATATCATAATCTCGATTTCTTTGTATGAATTTTTTAATTTTGTTAGTCGCTGTTTTAAGCACAGCACAAATTCTCCGCTTGTACTTCTCTTACGAAGATTTTTCTCTCCTTTATGGATTACAATTTCCAGACGACGAACACAGTATTTTTAAATTACCAGGTGTCGTAGCCTACCTCTCTTCCCGTCCGCTACTTACCCCTCAATTTCTTATTTTTGGATATAATCCCTTTCCATATTACCTTGTTTCTATTGGTCTGTTTCTAATAACACTGTGGCTATTTTACTGTTTTGCAAAAAGTGTTTATCCAAAAAACATTGCACAAACCTCCACCCTTATTATGGCCAGCGGCTATGTTGGAATAGAGGCGTTAACATGGAATGTCGCATCCGGACAAACACAACTTGCCTTCGTAGAGATTTCTCTTCTAACTCTGTTTTTCGCAAACCGATATCTCAACAAAAAAAAGAGGAAGATTAAAGATCTTTTTTGCGCAATACTAACTCTGATAGTTGGTGTTTACTTTTTTCAATCTCGCTCCTACCTTTTATTAGTGTGGCTTCCGCTTTTAATATTCCTTAATAGAAAATCTGGTCAAAAACTACAATGGAAACTCTATATTGTTTTGACGATATCGATAGCACTTCTATCATTGATGTTTGCCAAAAGTATTCAATTAATTTTCGGTCGAATCACTCATCTTAATTTAGACTTCGCCATTTTGTTGCAGACATACCTTAAAAATCATGCGAATTTGTTCTTTCCGTCAGACCTAGTAGATTCAATAATATCTCTACTTTCAAGAACCCCATTTACCACTCCGGATATCAATACTATCATTGGGGTGTTGGTTCTTTTAGGCCTCGCTATCCCTCCTCTCTACCTAATTAAACAAAAAAGAAAAATTGGTTGGATAACTGCCTTCTTTTCAATATCGATTCTTGTTTCGCTACTAGTTATTATGCTGGTTATTGCTTTTACAGGTCAGGTCCCAACAGTTTGGCCGACCTCACACCGTTTTTATGTTGTATTACTCCCGTTTATTTCTGGATATCTGGCACTTCTCTTAAGCAACCTCAGAAAGAATTTGCAGCTTTTTGGCCTTTTTATAATCTCCTCATCTCATATTTATTTTTCAAACTACACAATTCTAAATCGACTGGAAGCTCACTCAAAACATTTAAGATACTTCTACGAAAGTGTTACAAAAGAGGCTCCGCACATTGATAAAAGTGATATATTACTAACGACACTAACTCGCCCTTTTCCTCCGGGACCGTTTGTTTCAGGAAGCGATGCTGGCAGCGCCCATTTTCTGGCAGGATTTTATGGAAAAAGATTTGATGATTTTAACTTGGCAACTGAGCCTTTGGAAGCTGTGAAATTACTTTTAGATAAAAATCTTACACCTGATGATATTTATGCTTTTGATTATAAGCGGGATGATGTTGTGAACGAAACAGGTGTTGTCAGAGACATTTTAAAAAAGGGCAGAATAATTAATCTTGGTAACAATCTGAGTGGAGCGGAAATAGAACTAACTGATCTTAGTATTTCTTCCGCAGCTCCGGTCTTTATTAAAGCAGATGTCGGAGTTGAGTTGTCCCAGAAAAGTATGGATGCAAAATCTTTTCAAGATGGAACAATGTCTCTTTCTCAGTATTTCGGCTTGCTTTTCGAACAAGAAGAAAAGAGAACGAAGATAGTTTCTATTTCTGCTGCAATATCTTTACGAGACGAGCATAGTGTTAACAATGTGGTTGATGGCAAGTATGAAACTACCTGGATTCCGCAAAATTGGAACAAGGAGGGATCTTTAACAGTGGACTTGGGAGATTCAAGGGAAATATATCTGATAGTTTGGGCGTCATCCCGAACTGCCCCGTGGGATTTCAGGCAACCATCAGATTATGAATTAGCAATCTCAAACGATGGTGGAAATTTTACCAATGTTGAAAAAGTTACCGATGCACCAAAGCTGGAAACTGGACAGTTCTTTAAAACTGATATTGGTGGGAAGGAAGCCAAATTTATTAAACTCACAATTAACAAGACAAGAGGTGGCTGGACTCCGGCGGTTGATGAAGTTGAAGTTTTCGATAGACCAATATCAGAGGCTGACTTGAAGAATTATTTTACAGTCAAGCAAAATCCGAGTTCGTATTTCCCTGATCAAAATACTATGCTCACATATTGGCGACAAATCTTAAAACAGAGAATTCCTGTAGAAATCAACTGGAAGGTGGATGGTGACGGAGGTTATCTTTCCGGACAGGAAAAGAAAATTTATGTGGAGGGGATGGATATTATTGGTGAATATCTAGTATCACTTCCCAAGACTGGTAGAAGAATTAAATCAGTAAGGCTTAAAGCAACTGATTTTCCAAGTCAGTTAATAGTTAATAAACTGGAGGTTTGGCAGCCATCTCTTGCTGAGTTCAGAAGTGATAAGAAATTTTTAGATTACTAGTTCTCCTTATTTAAGCTGGCCTCTTTTATAAGATATGAATAAGGTTCCTCTACAATCATTGTCTGAAAAGAAATTGTGGCAGAATTTGCTGATAAAGGAGCAGCTACAGTTAGAGTTAGTTTCTGCCAGGAGGTATTTTTTAAGGCAAGACGGGGAGAAAATCTCGTTAAAAAGGGTTCTGTATCCTTATTCTTGTAAAAGTCTAATCTTAAAAATCCATCTGGGATCTGGCGTGCGGTATCCTTTTCCTTTTTGACAATTAAATTAGCTGTTATCCTTTCGTTAGGTTTAATTTCAATAGACGGTGAACGAAAGGGAGTACCATAAAAAGCTGGAAGTAAGCCAATCTTTAAATTCATAAACTTACTAATCTTGCCTAAAAACATCTCTGGTTTATAAGTATATTTTACATATGAATCATCTGCTTTTTTTACCATTTCTAAAACTACACCTGATGGCACACCATCCTGACCGAGTCTCCATCCCGCAAGCGCGTCGTTTTTATCAAACCGAAAAACAGCAAATGGTTTTTCACCCGGAGGGAAAGCAGGGGGAATTTTGTAAATAAATATTCTACTATTAACACACCCTTCCGGCCGTACGAACGATGTTATAAGATCAGCATTTTTTTCAAATTCCTGCAAAACCAAACTAGTAGTTTCGTTCTTTTTGAGATAACTTGATATAAAAATATTGTCGTCCATCCATTGGCGATAGCGATCTGTATAACCCGAATGTAATGCTATATACTCGGCTCCTTGGTTTTGAAGTTCCGACATAAAAAAGTTTTCTGTTGGCTCAGATCGAATAAGCTTAAAATTCTTACTGGGCAGTCGCATATTTGGTTGAAATGCCAATACTGCGTTGTCAGGAATGTTGCTGGCTATCCAGTCGTGTGACTCAAATTCCGTAATTGCTTTTGTGCAGGCAAAAGACGCTCTTGCAGAGCTTAAGGAAGGTTGCAGAAATAAAAGTGATAAAACTATTGCTGACACAAAGTTTTTCTTGTTACGAAAGAAAAGTAGGATTGATGCGGCTCCGATACCTACAATAATCGCAAGAAATGGCAAAGTAGAAACCATGAGGCTTTCATAAATTGCTTCTAGGTAAAGGCTTATGAACAAAATATTTACTACTGGAATGATAAGTAGAGAGATTGTGGGGTAAGGCCATCTTTTTATTCCGTAAAATATTCCCAATAAGGTTACACCTGTGAGTATCAGACCAATTCCTTTTTTAAGAAGGAACGTGAGGTGATACGTATGTAGATAAGCAGGCATTAGGCGTTGATAAAAGGGATAGTCAATTGTTGTTTGGTCTGGTACATAGAAACCAACCTCTTTTTTGTAGGAGTCAACTATTTCTTGAAAGTGGGAGAAAATATATGGCATACCTATCCAGTAGCCCACTATGACTGCGAAGATGATAATTAACAGATGACTAGGTTTTAGGGTTTTTATGTTTAAGAATAGAAAGAAAAAAAAGGGCAGAAGTGCTAAGGGAAAATATTTCAATGAAGTTGCAAACCCGGCCGCAAGCCCAGCCCAAAAATAATTTCTCAGATTTGGTATTTGCCAAGATTTCGCTGATAGATAAAATGTTAAAAGAAAAAAGAATGCTTGGATCACATCCACTGTTGCATAATGAGAATCCCTTACGTGATGCGGCATTACAGAAAGTGCAAGAGCAGCAAGTAATGCAATATTGTCGTTTTTAAAAAGAAGTATTGCAGTTTTGTAAACTAGAAATACTGTTGCAACCCCAAAAAAAACCGAGGGTAAGCGATGAAACCATAGCAAAAGGTCGCTTAAAGCCAGCGGACCAATGTCAACTAGGAAGTCGCTAAAATTTGGGTTTCCAAAGGTCGACCTTGATAAGGCAAATGTGTTACCGGTAACTTTGTAATATGCATATCCGCATGTCATAACAGCACTTCGGATTAGAGCATGTAAATAAAAAATGGATGAACCATACTTAAACGGACGTGTTCCGGCAGTATTAAGGCTGGGGTTGCCGGAAAGTAATATGTTTTCCGAAATTTTATTTGCTGGTTCTAGTACTCCAGGCTCATTTGGATGTTGCTGGAAGTTTGGAGTGAGGCCTATTATTCTGAGTAAAAAAGCAATTATCAGTATTAAAAACAAAAAATTTTTATGAGGCCAATAATTTTGTTTAGGTATTTTTAAAAAGGGCATTAATAAAATTACTAAATAAAATTGGGATGTTTTACATCGGGATTAGGCAATAAATCCGCCGCGCCGGAGTTTTTCAACTCACGCATTGCCATATTTAACTTACAACCTCTGCAGCTAACCCTACAATACCCATCGACAGCTCGGTCCAGCAAAGGACTGCGGTATATATCTTCCATGGATTGTTTTGTTAAATCACCAATAACCTTTTCGGGCACTCCTCGAGTATTTATACACTTATAAACCTTTCCATCAGTTCCAACTAAGCCCGCTGAGACCACCATACCATAACACACCTCGTCTCCACTCTCTCCTCGGTAAACCTGCCCGAATTTATCCATTGATGTATTTAATCCCCGCAGGCCACCATATCTTCCCAAAATAGATACAACCCTTGGGATCCAACTATAATGATCTGCCCAGGCAGCCTCATCAGTTTTAAAAGCCATACCCCCCATTCGCCCAGTCTCTCTTTGTTCGTGATAAGTACCAGTGTCAATAATCGGCCTTACTTGTACCTCATCGGGACCCAGTGCAAGCATCCATATCATATCTCGTTCAAGTCTGGTAACTTGTCCAGCACTACCGAAAAACTCATGTTGCTCTTCATAAGGATCTACCAGCATTAAATGATCGTTGCTGACAAGCAAACTCAGGCTAATACTTGCTCGTCTTTCTTGCATTGCTAAAAGGTTTTTAATGTTTTCAACCTTACGTTGAAAAATTTTCTGACCAGTACCTTTGACTACCCTATGATCTTCCGGATTGGTTACGTCAAGTGATACAACAATCCATTCGAATTCTTTTACAACAAAAAGGCCTAAATCACCGTGTAGATTCGCTCCTCTTGTGTACATTCCCAACTCAAACCCGTAATTCTTAGCCATCTTCATAATCTCCAAAGCAAACGGACTATCGGTTGGTTCTCCGCCGCCGGAGAAAACAATTGACCTTACCCCCGCGGTAGTCATCTTACTCAGTATCTGCTCCGCAACACCAGGAGTCATAAACACCCTATTTAAAACATCTGGCGGGGCATCAGTCCTAACCGGCCTCTGGTGAGTATGTGCAAAGTGGCAAAAATTACATTGGTCGCCACAAAAACTGGACAAATCCACTTCCATACTTATCGGTGTGATCGGCTTGCCTCTTAATAAACTTTCAACTATACCAGGATGATGGCCAAGCTTTGATAGTGCATCGGTAAAACTAATATGGTGTAGTCTCTCTTGCATTGTACTTTTTGGCTAAAATTTTTCGAAAAACGGTTTTATCCTAAATTCTAAAAGTGATTCCAGTGCCATTTTCCCAACGATACTTCCGTATCGAAATGTTTGCATTTTGGATTTATCAGCAACTCTGGCTTTATAATGAACGGGGACTTCCACAAATTTTAGATCTAGACGGGCTGCGCCAAGAAGCAGATCAAAATCCCCCCACCTTTCCTTCCCCATCTCTATTTTTTTAGCATCGCGTCTCCACAGAGCTTTGGTGCCACATAAGGTATCAGTAATGTCTTTTCCTAAAATCAAACCAAACACGTGGGCAAAAAGCGTATTACCTATGATATGTGCAGGGCTCATTGCTTGTTTCTCCATGAGATAAACCATTCTGGTACCGTTTGCAAAAGTACCTTTGCTACCAGCTAATGCATCGTAGAAAAAATGCAACTCACGAGCAGGAACGGTTCGGTCTGCATCCCAAACTATAATTATATCTCCGTGTGCTGCGTCAATGCCGGTTTTAACTGCTGGCCCCTTACCACCATTGACCTTGCGGGATATAACTCTTAAATTTTTATATTTTTTTCTTAGAGTTTCTGCCCTTTTTTTAGATCCGTCGGTTGAACAGTCATCAATAACAATAATTTCCGTCAATTTTCCAATTTTTGGAGCTTGTCTGATTGTCTCCTCAATGTTTCCCTCTTCATTAAAGCAAGGAATTATGATGCTGCATGAGTATTTAGAATTCATACTATTCTCAAGTGTATAATACAATAAAAGCGGAGACTTTGAACAGCCGAAATTAATTTATAAATATGAATAGGAATGTTGTTTTATCAGTATCGTTAATTGTCATTTTCACTTTTTTTATTTACTACGATGTTTTAAATATATTTTATCAGCAAGATGAATGGCAAACGATCGGTAATAATATAACACTTTCTAACTTTTGGGATATATTTTCCAATGCTAATCTCTTAAGCTTTATCTCTGTACAGGAGAGGTTTGCCTCGAACGTTCTTTCATACTTTTTAATGGGAAAAAATGCTTTCACAATAAATCTGATGGGTGTTTATAGTATTTTTTTCCACCTTGTCAACACAATTCTGGTTTTTACGATTGTTCGAAAATGGGTGATCAAAGATAGTATGCCGGCAGCTCTTGCAGCCATTTTTTTTGCGGTATCAAGTGTATCTCTAAGTGCTGTTTCATGGTTTGGTACATCATTAGGTACGCTTCCAGCTGTAACCCTAATCCTACTTGCCTTGTTTTTCTATTTTCTATATATCCAAAAAGGTAGTAAAAAGTGGATAACACTTGCCTTGGTAACTCTTTATGCCTCGTTTTTCTTTAAAGAGATTGGAATTTTTCTCCTGACACTTTTACCTTTGGCTTTGTTTGTAATCAAATCAAACAAAGCATCAAAATGGCTAACGTGCGTTTTTGCTTTTGTGTTTTTTCTTGTGGTCGCCCTTCGAGTTATTAACTTAGTTTACCTTTCTAACCGCTCAGGGGAGCTGTTTGTGACCTCTTCTCAACCAAATCTACTGCCAACAGTTTTTACTCGCGCAATAATGTACCCTCTAACTTCTTTTTCACTAACTTTTCTTCCACCAGTGCTACTAATTTCAACAGCAAAGAGTTTTACAAATATTTATTATCCAACTATTCCTTCTCAAGAATTTAATCTAGTTGCACAAACAGCGGTTCTTGATCTGTTAGCAACAATAGCAACTTTTACTCTTATTATTTTGCTTTATTTGTCAACAAAAAAAGAAGATATAGCTGCGAAAAAAATGACAATGTTTTGGATAATATTTTTCTTTTTAAGTTTTATGCCCTATATCTTGCTTGGAAAAACTTACGCATATCTTGAATCACGATATTACTATCTTGGAAATTTGCCTGCTGGAATTTTACTTGCAATGCTGACAACCTCTCTTAAGAAATATTTGGATAAAAAGAACATTGGAATTATTGCAGTAGTACTGGCTGCTGGATTCTTGATGTCCCATTCTTACTACCTTAAAAAAGATCTATCAGAACTTGTATTGATAAGTAAAGAAAGAAAGGAAATTTTATCAAAAATTTCAAAGATTAAACCCTCCCTAGATCAGAAAAATTTATTCTACCTTGAGAGTAATCATGATTACTATATTCCTGGCAATTATTTGCCTTTTCAACAAGGACTAGGATACACACTAATGGTGTGGTATTACCACCAAGGGAAAGTTCCCAAAGAGTTTATAGAAGATAAATTCTTGTGGAATATAAACACACAAGGATATAAAGAACTAAATGGATTTGGCTTTGGATTCGTTCGAGAAAGAGATGAGCTAGAAAAAATAATGAGAGAACACAATTTATCAAGCAACCAGATTACCTACTTGTATTATGATTACGTCTCTCAAAAGCTCGAAAAACGAGAAAGTTTAAAATGAAAATCTCCGCAGTCATCCCAGCGCACAACGAAGAGGGAAACGTTGAAGACATGACTAAAATCTTATTTAGTAATCTTGGGAACCAAATCATAGAAGTAATAATTGTTAACGATTGCTCAAACGATAATACCGGCAGGATATTAAAAAATCTACAAAAGAAACACTCGCGCCTTAAGGTGGTTACTAGAAGAAAAGATGGTGGAGTGGGTAACGCAATTCGCGCAGGACTTGGTGCAGTCTCCAAACAAGCGACACACGTTCTAATGCTCGACTGTGATTTTACGAAAAAT
>ERZ1292623.3953-Hain-H51-01um-R1-3953-length-12400-cov-7_pt1 | contig 12400 bp, 14 predicted proteins | sample MGYA00564398_ERZ1292623 | MGnify/ENA primary metagenome ERZ1292623 (study PRJEB36523, sample SAMEA6512633) | groundwater metagenome | collected 2019-01-07 | study: AquaDiva: Metagenomics assemblies of 32 groundwater samples | reverse complement strand
TGCCAGGAGCATATCACAGTTCAGAAAAGTTGTATGAGATTTGGGGTACCTTCCAAGGAGATACGCTCATGAAAAAGGTCGTTTCGTTGGCTCTCGTTTTCTTCGTCCTCCTCCTCGCTGGCACCCCCGCTATCGCCGGCGGAGGGGGCAACCCAGAGAACGGGACCCGCACCAAGAATTGCCAAACCGACCAGTACGGAACGTACTGCCAGGTACAGTGGCTCTCGGCGGATGGCAACATCCAACGCGGTCACTGGGAGTGGACGTCGACCGATGGCAACTCCACCAGTGGGGGTTGGTGGAGAGTGAACGTTGTCCGAGGCATCAGCTTCGGCCAGACGTACTATAAGTGGTTCTCGAACTGGGGCGGCAAGGGCTAAGCCCAAGCCCCATCGTCCTCGACGGAGGCGCGCCACCCTGGCCGCCTCCGTTTTCAATTTTTGAGAACTGTGAAAAAACTTGACCGCCGAGAAGCTCTGCGAGATAATAGAATCATGAAAAAATTATATATATGCCTGGCGGTTATGGCATGCATGGTTGCGATGCCTTCGGCTCAGGCAGCAAAATCACAAGGAAAAATTGTCATATACGATCATGGCCCCCAAAAAGTAATTCTTGCCGACAACGCCTGGAATACTCCTTTAAAAAATATGGCCTTCACGACGTCAGGAGATGCAGCAGGCGCTACCATATCCCGTCTCGTTGTGAAAATCCCCTCTCGCCAGCAAGCATGCTTTGATTCGAGAGTTGAAAACGGCGCGCTGGATCTTTTTTGGTATTCTGATCAAGGGCTGTTCGGCATGTCATCAGTAAACGGAGTATTTGATTTGAGTGAATTTCCCGAAGATTACCGCCCCCGAGCAAAGCGCCTGATCACCCTCTCGGCTGGCCATGTAGTGTCCGGTGACCCATGTAATGTTCGCCTCACCATCCGTGCTTCCGATATCACCTTCTCCGGTCCGATCCAAGCGACTTCCAACGATCTGTCGGTAAACGCGCAATTCAAGTAATGCGACCTGTCGTACTTGCAATTCTTGATGGCTGGGGGCATAGCGCCGTGCGGGCCGGCAATCCCATCGCTGAGGCAAAGAAGCCTACGTTCGATATGATTGCTGCGACCTACCCCGCAACGCTCCTGCAAGCCTCTGGGAGCGCGGTGGGGCTTGCCTGGGGAGAGTTTGGCAACAGTGAGGTTGGACATCTTACCATTGGCGCCGGGCGTACCCTATTTCAGTACTCCCTGCGAATCAATAACGCCATCAACGATGGCTCGTTTTTTGCAAATCCAGCGCTCGCCGGCGCTTTTGATCACGCGCGTTCAACGGGCGGATCCGTGCACATCACCGGCCTATTAACCGCCGGCACGGTGCACGCGCAATTTTCACACCTGCTCGCACTTTTAGAACTCTCGAAAAAATATCCGGAGATAAAAACATACGTGCATCTTTTTACCGACGGCAAAGATTCAGGCCAAAAAGAGGCCGCATCGCTCCTGGCAAAGCTGCCGATCTCTCCCACGACGCTCATCGGCCGCGACTTCGCGATGGATCGAGATAATAACTGGGACTTCACGCAGATTGCCTATGACCTGATTGCCACGGGAAAGGGCCTTGTTGCCGACGTTTTCGGAGATGCATTGGCAGCGTATTATCTGCAAGGCAACAATGACACGAAGATCCCGGCTCTTGTGACCCCGTCATACGAAGGAATAAAAAACACCGACGCAATTATCTTTTTTAATTTTCGAGAAGACAGCATGCGGCAACTGGTGGCCATGTTTCATGATCGCTCTCCCGGCCTGTTTCTTGCCGCAATGACGGAATACCTCCCTGATGTCGGCCTGCACGTGGCATTTCCTCCTCCCCCGGTACCCAATAATCTGGCAGAGCTCTTGGCTACAACCGGAAAACGCCAGCTTCATATCGCCGAGACCTCAAAGTACGCGCATGTTACCTATTTTTTCAATGGTATCCGAAATAATCCGTACCAAGGCGAAGATGATGTCCTTCTTGAATCTGTAAAAAACATCGAGCAGTCTCCGGAGATGGGAGCTTCGCAGATCGCGGATCGAGTCATTGCTGCGCTCGCTCAAAACACCTATGAATTCATCGTGATAAACTTTGCCAATGCCGATATGCTCGCCCACACGGGCAATTTTGAAGCCACGCGCTATGGCATCGAAGCGATTGATCGAGCATTTGCGACACTGTTGCCCGCGGTTCTTGAGCGTGATGGCATCCTCCTCATCACGGCTGATCATGGCAATGCGGAGCACTTGGTCAATAAAATCACCAGTGAGCCGGAGAGTCGGCATGATGACAGCCCGGTCCCCCTCTACCTGGTAGGTAGAGAATTTACAAATATCAAATTACAAATATCAAATGAAGTCACGGGGATTTTATCAGACGTGGCGCCGACAATTCTTGAGCTTATGGGAATTGCTAAGCCTCCGGAGATGACTGGAGTATCCCTCCTCCCAACACTTCTTGGCCCCGGTACATGACCGCAGATTGCCCCGGGCTTGGGGAAGTAAAATAGTGCATAGTTGATAGTGCATAGTCGAGATGCAAAACTACCGGAATTTCTTCACCACGATATCTGATTTTTGCTTTTGCTTTCAACGGAAGTTTTTGCGGTGTTATCCAGTTGATGTCTGTTAATTTTGCATTTTGAGATTTTAATTTTGATTTTTTCACATAAAGAATATTCTTTTCTTTATGTGCTACGTAGTACGGCCCTCCGCCGATCGTGATATTCAGTCCGTGCCGTTGGCCGATAGTATAGTATGCCGCTCCCTGGTGCTCTCCTACAACTTTTCCATCGAAGATGATAGCCCCTGGTTCCGGCTTGATATATTCCTTGAGAAAATCTTGCATATCAAGCTCGCCGACAAAGCACACGCCCTGGCTGTCTTTCTTATCAAACGTCGGCAGGCCGAATTTTTTCGCCATGCTCCGCACCTGCGGCTTCGTATACGCTCCGATCGGAAAAAGCACATGCCTGAGCTGATCTTGCGTCAGCGTCCAGAGAAAATATGTCTGGTCTTTATTTTTGTCTTTTGCTTTATATAACTTATTATTTTTTGTAATCGCGTAATGCCCGGTTGCGATAAAGTCCGCACCCTCCTCAAGCGCTTTGCGAAGAAAAAGCCCAAACTTGATCTCTTTGTTGCACATGACGTCGGGATTGGGCGTGATGCCGGCGCGATAACCGTCGATCATATACTGCGCGACTTCTTTGCCGTATTCTTTGGAAAAATCCCAAGTCTTAAACTCTATGCCAAGCTTTGCCGCCACGCGCATGGCATCAAGCCGGTCTTGTTGCCAATTACAAAATATGGCTGCTTGTCCCGCCGAAGCTTTAGCGGAGGGGGACCACGGCTTAAAAAATACCCCCACGATATCATGTCCCTGCTTTTTTAAGAGTGCTGCTGCGACTGAAGAATCAACGCCACCCGACATTGCAACATAGACTTTAGAAGATTTTGAGCGCTTCGAGGAGGTGATATTTTTTGATGTAGGTTGAGGTTTCGTCATGGAAGATATTACTTTGCTCCCACCCGGCGCCATAGCGATTTACCGACTGGATCACGCGGTTCGGCCCGCCATTGTACGCGGCAGCAAGCATTGCCTTGGTGATGGGAACATCGGCACGCTGAATCTTACCTCGCAGCTCCGCTTCGTGCAAATCAAAGAAGAGGATGATCGCTTTGAATGCATTGGTGTGATCGGTCATGCCAAGCTGATGATCTTTGATCAAGCCTGCATTCGGGTAATAATCAATCATGCCAAAATACGTCGGCTCGATAAACTGCGCCAACCCGCGAGCTCCCGCCTTGGAGTTGATGTATCGATACGCCCACGCGCCATTGGCTCCGATGATTGCCAGCGTGCGCTCGGCAAGCGCCTTGCCTCCATCCTCTGAAAGCGTGAGCCATCCCGGGTCAACCTGCTCGGTCAATATGATATTTTTAGCAAGATCAGGTGGAACCACATCAGCCGCCAGTTTACCAGGGTACGCGAGTGACATTACCTTTCGAGCTCGGAGATCTCGATACGCTTCCTCGGCACGGACATTGAGATATGCCGTCCCGGCGGCAATCGTCTCAGGGGTACGAAGCAACTCCGAATACGGCGCATATACCATATCGGTATAGCGGCTTTTTGGGGCATCCTCGGCAAGCTGGAGTGTTTTTTGCTCGGGGAGAAACTTGCGCTCGATCAAAAATTTATTGGCAACCACCACCAGATCCGAATTGCCTCGGATTTCATAGACTGAATTAAACACATTGGACCACTTGATAACGACGTCAATTTTGGGATCTTCACTGGAAAGCAATGTGCCATCGGGGGTGATCCAAATTCGCCGCTCCATGAGTTCGCCCGTTTTCACATTCAAGATGGCAAGCGCAGTCTGGTGCTTCACGCCCTCGGTATATTCCAGCCGAGGAGAAGCCTTAAGCATGGCGATGCCGGTTTGGATTTTATCAAGCATAGTGGGCCTAGCGAAAAATTGCAGCCCGAAAAATTGCAGTTCGCGACTCATCGCAAAGCCGATCCCCGCTCCGGCGATCACAACTACGATCGCCAACCCAACAAAGATTTTATAGATTTTGCTCAATGATCGCCGCTTTATCAAGGGCAAGATTTGCATAATAGTTACAAATACTGGAGTTGCAGTTTGCATTGCCGCTGATGTATGACTTCGCCGCGCGGATTTCCGCTTCTCGAGTTTGCGCCTTCGCGCCGTCATTGGCGAGCTTAATGGAAGCCGCCGTAAATGAATCCTCAATGCTCCAAGGATTGGGCACGGCATGTCCAGTAGCGTTACGGATTCGTTCCTCGTACCCTTTCCAGGTGGAAGGGATGAACTGTGCGGGTCCCATCGCGCCTCCACACCCGTAACTCGGCTCTTTCGAGACCTTTACGGAGTTTGGGTCAAGCCCGAGACGAGTAACGATATCAAAGAATGCCGCTTTTTCGGTTTCCGCGCGCTTTAGGTACGTATCGCGCTTTGCGGGATACTGTTGGGCGAGGCGGATATAGCACAAATACATGTCGTCGTTCCAATTGCCGGTGCCGGTGCTTTTACCGAGGCGAGACTCGATCTCAAGAATCGCAATGAGAAACGCGGGACGGATGCCGGCGCGCTTCGCGGTAAGCTGGCCGAATTTTATGACATCTTCTACTGCAACGCCGCTTTGCTGGAGCGACGATACTTGTTCGCGAATCCGCTCGATTTGCTGCTGAGTCTGCTTGACGAGAGTTTGATACTTTGCCTCATCGCCTTTTGTTTGCTTAAGTAATTTATCTTTGGTGCTCTTATTTTGGTCAAGCGTCTTGCGTTGTGATTCTTGGAGCGCCTTGAGCTCGCCGAGCTCAGTACGCTTTTCCTCAAGGCTCGATTGCTTATTCCCTAAGTCTGCTTTTAAAGCCTTCAGGGCGGTAATATTGGCATTGAGGCTGTTTTGGACTTCATCGAGATTTTGAATCGTGCCGAAAAATTCTGAAATCCGATCATTCCGAAGTAACACCTGAGTTAAATTTTGCTGATCAATTTGATAGATAACCTGGAGCGTTTGTCCGAGAGCGCGCTTATGCGCCTCCATCTCTGTTTCAGTTTGTTGGATGCTTTTTTGGGTCGTCGTGATCTCCGAGTCGGTCTGTCCGATCGCGAGGCTCAAGCTCTTAACCTCGAGCTGAATCTTGCCGATCTGGGCGTTAAGCCGGCCGATCTCACCGGAAAGAGTCTGCGCTTTGCCGCTGGATTCAAGGATTTGCTTTTGATACTCGCCGATCTGGCGCTGTAATTCCTCGATTTGCTTGTTGCGCGCGGCTACCTCCTCCTGGACGGAAGCGCTGCCCTTGAAGGGATTGATAAAAAATGTTCCAATAAGAAGCAATAGGATCCATCGTTTCATGCGCTTTCATTATATCACATCTCGGCAAAAATTCTTCAAGGGCTCGGCTATTCTTGCGGTGACCACGGTGGCAAGCTATGCGCTCGGACTGCTTCGTGACCGCCAATTTGCCCATCTTTTTGGGGCTTCTCACCAGCTGGATGCGTACCAGGCCGCCTTCATTATTCCTGACTTATTGCTCAATATTTTTGTCGCGGGAGGCTTAGCAGCTGCATTTATTCCGTTACTCGCGGAAATTCGTACCCATAATAACGACCGTGAAGTGTCGGACTATATTAACTCAATTCTCAATGGCTCAATACTCGTGGTTTGCGCCGTTGGGCTGGTGACATTTTTTTTGGCACCGTGGATTGCGCCGTTGATTGTACGCGGCTTTCCTCCCGACGTGATGCACCAGTACATCGTTCTGCTTCGCATCATGTTGATCTCGCCCATAATTTTCGCGGTGAGTAACGCTCTTGGAAATTTACTGGCATCACAAGAACGATTTTTCTGGTATGGGATTTCCGCTATCGTATACAATCTCGGCATTATTCTTGGTACGTGGTTACTTTTTCCTTCATTGGGGATTTATGCCGCCGGTGTTGGGGTGCTTATGGGGTCATTATTACACCTAATTCCTCGTGTTTTTGGCGCTTGGAGAATGTTTTCATATCGTCCCCGCATTATGGTCGATCAGTACATTCGTAAATTCATACGACTTATGCTTCCAAAAATGATTGGACATCCCGTTGAGCAAATCACCTTCCTCGGTTTCACCGCAATCGCCTCGTCCATCGGTGGTGGGGCCATCACCGTATTAAATTTCGCGAGAAATTTTCAAAGCGCGCCGGTTGCGGTGGTAGGTATTACGTTATCAATGACGCTGTTTCCCATCATCTCGCGAAGCGCGGCGGCCAACAATCGCGTTGAGTTCATGAAAGAGCTGCTGTTTACGGTAAAGTTAACGCTTTTGATCCTGATTCCTTCCGCGATCCTCATGTATGTGATACGCGAACCGCTGATCCGTATTTTGCTGGGGGGCGGAGCGTTTGACGAGACGGCGGTCAAAGCTACGGCGGCGGCATTGGGAATTTTTACACTGGCGATTCCCACTGAAAGCTTGAGTCATCTCTTCGCGCGAGCATTCTATGCTTTAAAAAATTCAATAATACCCGTCTTCGTCAGTATAGGAGGTCTTTTCTTATCAATTGCCGTCGGGTATGTACTAAGCCGCTCTATGGGAGTCCGAGGCCTCGCGCTCGGGTTTTTTATCGGCAGTGTGGTGAAAGTCGCGCTACTCGCTATTCTTCTTCGCCGAGCTCCTTTCGGATCCGCGTAAATTTATTCTCAGCTTCTTTGAGATGCTTTTTGGCTTCTTTGACCAGCTCGGTGCCACGCTTGAATTTCTCAAGTGCTTCATCGATATCAATATCTTCGCCCGAAAACCACTCGTTGATCTTTTCGAGCTCCTCAAACGCCTTTTTGAAATTGAAGTTTTGCTTTGCCATGATGAAACTGTGCTTCTACGATATCATGTTCGCGCAGTTGCGCAACTGACTTGATGATTGCGTTATGACTCCGCATGATGCTATAGCCCTGTTTTAATTTTAATTCCGGATTGCCAAGCATGAGTTTTTTCATGTGTTCAGTGAGAGCCCGGTCAAGTTGCGCAAATCGGCCTTGCAAGGAGTCATGCGCTTGCTGAAGTGTTGTCGTAATAGTAAATTGCGCTTGGGTGATACGCTCCCTGATATTGCCGCTCAATCGCTCCGCCTGCTGATCAAGCTCCAGTGCGCCCCGCTCCCAGCTTTCGCTGATAATTTTGGCCGCGTGGGTTGGTGTCGATGCCCGCATATCAGCGACAAAGTCCGCGATACTGACGTCACGTTCATGACCGACGCCGCAAATAATAGGGATCCGAGAAGCAAAAATCGCCCGTGCCACAAGCTCACTATTAAACGCCTGCAAGCTTTCAAGCGATCCTCCGCCCCGGGTAAGCACCAGGACTTCGATTTCTGGCCGGTTTTCATTAAACCAGCTGATTGCCTCGACAATCTCCTCGACAGCCCGCGCGCCTTCCACGCGAACATCATAGAGCTCAATATTAAGCCCGTGTGGCGCCAGATGCGTGATGAAGTCATTCATTGCCTCTCGGTCAGCCGCCGTGATCAATCCGATGTGCTTGGCAAAATTCGGAATCGGCACCTTGTGCTCGGGCGAAAAAAGCCCTTCGGCCTCAAGTTTTTTCATCAGCATTTCAAACTGCCGTTTTAGCTCCCCTTCTCCGGTCAGTAATATTTCAAAAACTTTGAAGCTAAACATCCCCGCTCGCTTCCAAATCTCCGGATACCCGCCCACCTTGATCGCCATGCCTTCGCGGATTTCGATGCCCAGGCGATCCAGAATCGAGTTAAACGCCATGCACTGAAGTACCGCCTCTTCCTCGGCATCATGCAATGAAAAATACGTCACCGCCCCGCGCCGATTAACCCGCCCCGTGATCTCGCCGGTTACCAGCACCCGATACCGCCGCAAATTCATATTAAGCGCCTTGAGAAATTCAGAAACGGTGAGCTCGTTTGGTGTGGTGGAAATCATAGCTCCAGTGTACGTGAGTCTCTTGAATAAAAAAAGGGGATAGGCGGCTGGTAAGGCAGGCCTATCCCGGGGAGAACCGATGGCAACGAAAGACCCTATGTCTCCTGGTCGTGTTCCAGGAGATACTCCCTGAGATCAGCGGAATCTTCGGACCCAGCATCGAGGCATTGCGTGTCAGAGAGTCCGAGACGGCCAGCCATCTCGAGACCGACAGGCACTGCCTTCTTTCCGGGCGTGAATATCGAGAATCCGCTGTGCACGATGTTCATGGGACCTCCTCGTTGCGGCGCAACACAGATTGGGGTTGTCATCTGGCTGCACCTTGACAGAAAGGCTATCATGTTGCTCGAAGAAAGTCAAATCCCAATATTTTTTATAAAATCTCAGTCACCTTCTCGTACAACATTGGCAAATAATCCTCTTTCATCCTGAATTTTGTCCCATGATTATGTCCTGTGCGTGCGTCAAAATCTACGAGAATTTTTCCTTCTTCCAAAGCCTTTAAAAATCCATCAAAATTGAATTTTTGTAACATCGTGATTTTTGTATAGTGATACTGTTCTTTCTTTCGTTCAATTTTCACTTCAGCTCCAACATAGAATGCATTGAGTAGTTTGGTGCCGGCTTTATGTTCTAGATCATCAAAACCCCAATACGGCTGAGGATCGAGTTCTTTGAGTCCGACTCGCTTCTTGACAGATTCAAGCCAACGCTTGTGACGAATATCAACGCTTCCCGCATCAAATGAAATTAAAATCTTGCGCTCTTTACGGTCAATAACAACCATGAAACCACGATCACTTCGTGATTGGCCGTGGATGGTCTGCCGAAAACTCATTTCGCCTTTTGGATATTTTTTACCATCCTCTTGGTGCGCCCATCCGTATTTTAGCAAAAGTATCTGAGGCACAAAGCGAATTGCACGCGGTGATGGTTCGATATGGAAAAGCGTTGTAAGGGAGGTTGAATTGAGGCGTTGCGCTTTTAATTCCCATTCTGCTGCATTTGGTATCGGTAAATTATTTTCCTCAATACCAAGCAAATCTTCAAGGGTATTCCCAACACCGCCAGCATTACCCCGACGTGCGTTTGGAATAAATCCCATAGATGAAATCTCTTTCAGTTTTTCGATGAGTGCTTGCTTGGTATATATTTTCGGCTTGATCATATGAGTCGTGCTTGAGCAAGATGATTTTTGATTCTTTCTTCTGCCATTTTGCAATATTCTGGCGAAATTTCAATACCGATAAAATCGCGTTTGAAGTTTACAGCAGAAATCGCTGTTGTGCCAGACCCCATAAACGGGTCTAAAATAATCTTCGCGTCTGTGGAGGATACAATTCTATCAATGAGCCTCACGGGAAAAGCAGCTGGATGTTCATTATTCATTTCCTGGGTAAATTCACAAACATCTCCATAAGCATTCGCTTTTGTCGCAAGTTTAAATTTTGGCTTAGCAATGAGATAGATCACTTCATAGGTGGGCAAGAAATATCCGGCATTGAAATTTAAACCGCCCTTTCGCTTCCAAATGATTATTTGACGCACCGGAAAACCACTTACGATGTCCTGCCTGTCTTGCAATTTCCCATCTTGCACGCGCCATTTGTGATTATAGAAAATGGCCCCATCATCGGGAATGATTCTCAACATTTCTGCCAGGCAATCTCTTTGCCATTTCACATATTCTTCGTGAGGCATACAATCATCATGATGCGTGTAGCCATTTTGTAAGGCCGCATTCGCCCACTTGCCACCGCGGCCATCCTTCATGCCATTGCCTGTTGAGTTCTTTAGATTATATGGCGGTGAGGTAACGACGAGATTAACTGCTCCGTCCGGAATTTCTCGCATTATTTTTACCGCATCGCCACAAATAATTTTATTAACAAAACTTGCTTGAAAACCAAGTTTATTTTGGTGTGGTTGCGGCAAATTTCTAACTATAACTTGTTCTTCCATGTTTAAATCATCCCACAAAACCACTATTTTTTCAACAAAAACTTTCCTACGGTGACCATCGTGAAAATATTCCGGTTGATATCATGCGCCAGTCTTTTTGAGTCAAGCAAAGCTCGCCATATTCGATCGTACCTGGCCGACCTTTCATGACATCTTCGAGTAAATTCTTGAGTGCTAAAGGCGAGGAATTGGTCGCGTAGCCGTTGATGAGGAGAAATTTCGCATCGGGCGACAAAAGAGCCGCGCAATCAGCCAAGAGGCCGGGCAGGTCTTCGTTAAACTTCCAAAGCTTCCCGCTCGGCCCGTGGCCAAATGACGGCGGGTCAAGTAGGATGCCGTCATACTGCGCGCCACGCCGGACTTCACGCTTCACAAACTTTACCGCGTCATCAAGCATCCAGCGGATGCTGTCGGATAGCAAGCCGTTGAGTTTTTGGTTCTCGGCGGCCCAATCAAGCGCCGGCTTCGAAGCATCTACGTGAGTCACCAGGCAGCCTTGTTTGGCAAGTACTATCGTAGCCGCTCCGGTATAGGCGAAAAGATTGAGCACGCGCTTTGCGCCTTTTTGAGCAAGCCATTCCCAGTTTGCCGATTGTTCCGGGAAAACTCCCGTGTGCTTAAAATTTGTAAGTTTCGCCAGTAATTTTATATTTTCAAAATCCAGTAGCCACGGCTCAGGTAGCGGCTTTTTAATATCCCATTTCTCATTGAAGTGCGCATGAACATCCTCCCAGAGAGCATTCGGCTGGTGTCGCTCCCAGATAATCTGCGGATCGGGGCGGCGCAGGATGACGTTTCCCCAACGTTCGAGCCGTTCGCCTGCGCCCGTATCGAGAAGTTCATATTCCTTGAAGTTTTGTGATGTCAGGTAGATCATGCTACGCTCATAGTACTATGCTTATTGATGATGTGACAATACACGTTACAGCGGGAAATGGTGGAAATGGCGTTGCTGCTTTCAATTCAAACATGAAATCCCTCGGTCCGGTCGGCGGATCCGGCGGACATGGCGGCAGTGTATATCTCGAAGGCGTTTCCGATATCGGCCGTCTAGCCCAGTTTCGTCATAAAAAAAACTGGTCAGCTAAGGACGGAAAAGCGGGCCGAGGCCAATTTATGGATGGTAACCGTGGCGAGGATCTTATTTTATACGTGCCGACCGGCACGGTCATACATAATAAAGATACCGGCAACGTCCATGAAATCATTAAGCAAGGCGATCGTGTGCTGGTTGCGCAAGGCGGCAAGGGCGGGCGTGGAAATTTTCATTTTCGAGGGCCGACAAATACAAGTCCTGAAGAGTTTGAAAAAGGCACCAATGCTGAAGAATTTACCTTACGCCTCGAGCTCAAGCTCATCGCCGATGTAGGTCTGATTGGACTTCCCAATGTCGGTAAATCGAGCCTACTCAACGAGCTTACCAATGCCAAGAGCAAAGTCGCCAATTATCAGTTCACCACGCTTGAGCCAAATCTTGGCGCCTACTACGGTCTGATCCTCGCTGATATCCCCGGGCTCATCGAGGGCGCATCAAATGGCAAAGGCCTGGGTATTAAGTTTTTGCGCCACATCGAGCGCACCCGCGTCCTCCTGCACTGCATCGCCGCCGACTCGCCCCATCCTTTTGAAGATTATAAAACTATCCGCAAAGAGCTCGGCGATTACAGCAAAAAGCTCCTCGACAAGCCGGTGTATATTCTCATAACCAAAACCGATCTCGTTTCGGCCGATCAAGCCGAGGAAACAATGAAGTCCCTCAAATCCATCAAGCGCGATATTCTTCCCGTCTCCATTCATGACATGGACAGCTTGAAGGCTCTCGGCAAAATTTTACAAAGCTTGCTAAAATAAGATTTTATTGTATTATTCTAAGTAACACCAGAAGATACCTCCCAGCCTCAATCCGAACACTTCATTTCTCTTAATTCTCAACAGCGC
>ERZ1292623.3952-Hain-H51-01um-R1-3952-length-12400-cov-7_pt1 | contig 12400 bp, 16 predicted proteins | sample MGYA00564398_ERZ1292623 | MGnify/ENA primary metagenome ERZ1292623 (study PRJEB36523, sample SAMEA6512633) | groundwater metagenome | collected 2019-01-07 | study: AquaDiva: Metagenomics assemblies of 32 groundwater samples | reverse complement strand
AAGAAAGAAGAAAAGAAAGAAGAAAAGGCTTCAGCAGCAGCTGAAGGTTTGTCAAGCCTATTTGGTTAATTTGAATTTTTAAAATAGAAAGAACAGACCTTCTAACATAGATAGTGATTACGCTGAGCCTTTTCCAAACTTCTAATGCTAATTCTAAAGTTGTAATAAACAATTAAAAACTCAGAAAATAATAATTCTAAATGAATAGGGGTGAAAAATTAGCTTTATTATTAGGAATGTTATCTGGGGATGGGTGTTTAACTATTGGTCATAATGGGAAAGGGTACAGAGATTATCCTATTCGGTTTTATAATACAAATAAAAGGTTAGTAGAGTTTTTTAATGAGTTATTTTTTTATTTATTTGAAATAAAGGGGAGTATATTATTTAAGGATAGAATTAATAGGAAAAGACTATGGGTTTTTTCTAAATATTCTAAAGAAATTTATAATAAAATAAAATCCATGGATTTCCCTGAAGGGAGAAAAAGAGATATTTTAAGAATTCCAAAACTTATAACTGTAGGCACTAAAGAAGAGAAAAGAGCATTTTTTATTGGTTTTTTAATAACTGATGGATGTTTAAGAAAAAGGGGAGACATTCTCTTCCATTCAGGAAGCAAGTTATTCTTAGAAGATTTATCCTTATTAATAAGTGATTTTACTAGAAATGTAAAACCTATTAAACAGTATATTCAAAGAGAAGTTTATAAGTCATATCAGTTAAATTTAAATAAATCAGAAACAAAAATTTTATTAGGTGATATGCCGCTGTGGGACAATGGTACTCCACTTGCCTTGAGCTCTATTTTAAGAATGTAAACAAGCAAGCAAGCTTCCTTCGGGATCTCCCGGTTCGATTCCGGGCGGCGGCGTCCTTTTTATATTAAAAAGCTAAGTGAACAATTAAGGCAAGACCATAGGGCATCTAGGAAATTAGGTATTCATTAACCATATTTAAATCTTCAATAGAAATTTACATTAAGTTATTTTAATTTACCAATTGTATTATTTAGTATTGTTACCTATATTTTATCCATGTGCCAAGAGCACAGGGTATTACGGAAGAATAAATATTCAATCTCTTTCCACACTTGGATGTTCCTGTCCGTCTCTTACTCTTTCTCTTAGATCTTTAATATTTTTCTTTCTTTCTTTTTCATACATTTTTCTGTTATTTCCGTTTTTTTCAATTAACTTTCCGGCATATTCTCCTCCAAGAAAATGAGGAAGAATTACATAATCTGCTCCGGCATTATATAATTTAAATGCATCAGAAATCTGCCTTGATGTAACAATTACCACTGTATCTTTATTTGTTTCTCTAATTTTTTTAATTAGCAATAAATTTGTATCTAATTCCGGAACTGTTGATAAAACAAATTTAGCCCTATGAACTTTTAATTGATCTAATAATTCAAAATCATCAGCATCCCCATATATGCACGGAATTTTTCTTTTTGATAATTTTTTAATAACTTCTGGATTGAAATCAACTACCAATCCTTTTTTTCCTAATTTATCAAAGGATTGTAGAATTGAAAAACCAATCCTATTATACCCTAATAAAAAATATTCATAACCGTGTTCTAATTTTATATTTCCTTCAATAGTTTTCTTTCTTTCAAAAATTCTTAAAGGTCTTTCAAGAAAAGCATATAATTTTTCGTTATACATTATCAAATAAGTTGATCCTGCAATGGTTATTAGACCAACAGTTGTTACAAGAGATAAAATATTAGATGGGATGTGGCCTAATTTAACTCCTAAAGCCACTAATATCATTGAAAATTCACTGATTTGAGCAACAGTAAGTCCTGCCATAAAACTTGTTCTTTTGCTATATCCAAAAATTCCCATTAAAATCATAATAAGTATTGGATTTCCTATAAGAATAAACAAAGAGAAAATAATTATTGGCCAGATAAACAAATTTACATCTTCAAAAACTATTTGTGAACCGAGAATTATAAAGAAAGAGATTATGAAAAAATCTCTTAGAGGTTTTAATTTTGATGAAACTTCCTGGCAATAAGGTGAAATTGAAAGTAAAGTTCCTGCTATCAATGCCCCAATTTCTAAAGATAAACCTAAATAGAAAAATAAAGATGCTATTCCTAATCCCCAGCCTATTGCGAATATGAATAAAAATTCCTGAGACTTTGAGAAAAATCTGTCAAATCTAGGAAGAATAAACAAACTTATCAAAGTTAAGACGACTGTTATAATAAAACCAATTGAAAGGGTCTTTCCTATGTCTATTAAAGCATTAGAATTATTTGAGAAAGAAGAAACTATCATTAATATAAACACTGCAATTAAATCCTGCACAATTAAAAACCCTATAGCTATTTTTCCATATAATTTATCTAAATCTTCTTTATCTGATAGAAGCTTCATAATAATTATAGTGCTGCTAAAGGTGAGAGCTACTGCTACATATAAAGCTGATATAGGAGAAAGTCCGATAATTAGACCTATAAAATATCCAATAATTGAAGTGAATATCACCTGTCCAATTCCAGTAATTAATGAAATTTTTCCAACTTCCTTAATTACTCTAGGATTTAAATGAAGACCTACAATAAAAAGTAAAAAGGCTATACCAAATTGTGAAAATATTTCTATAGTGCTTGCGTCTTTTAATATATTAAAAAATATTGGTCCGGCCAATAAACCAGTAACAATATATGCAATTATTAGAGGTTGTCTAAATAGTCTTGCTATGAATGAGAGTGTGAGAGCAATAAGTATAAGCAATGTTATTTGAATAAATATTTCTGATGCCATTTACTTTTTTATTATTAAACCTCAATTATTTTATATTTATTTAATTTATATTTTTATCTTAATGCTATAATATTATTTTCCCTATAAAAATCTACAGCGTCTTTCAGTTTATTTTTTGAGCTTGAATAAATAGTTAAAATACTCTTTCCTTTATCCAAACTTTCCCCTAGATGTTTATACAAATATACTCCTGCTTTTTTATCATTAGGAGATCCTGCAATTTTAGCCAAGATATTTATTTTTTTATTGTCTATTGATATCACTCTAGATTTTTTATTAGTTTTTATTTCATAAGAAAATTTTCCTGGTTTTAATTCGATCAACTTTCCTTTTTGAGCTTCAACTATTTCTTTAAACTTATTAAATGCCTTGCCAGAATCCAATATCTCTAGTGCTAATTTACTCCCTTTTCCTTTCCTTACTTTTCCAACAAGCTCGAAAATTTCCCCTGCTAAAAATAAAGATTTATTCTTTAAATCAATCGGAGCATCTTTTTCACATTTTAGAATTTTTATTATATCTATTAATTCTAGTATAGGTCCTACTCCATGACCTATTGGCTGACTTCCATCTGTAATAACACATTTCAACTTTAAATTAAATCTTTTCCCAATTTCCTCAAACTTTTTTTTAAGATCTAAAGCTTTTGTTTTATCAACTTTAGCATATTTTCCATATGGAATATCAATAAGAATAAACTTACTTCCCACAGAGAGCTTCTTTGCCATTATAGAGGCAATTAAATTTGGCTCAGGATCTATATTAATCTGACTTTCAACTCTAATGATTTTATCATCTGCAGGGGCAAATCCAAGAGAACCTCCCCATGCTAAACATGCATTCGTTTTATTTATTATTTTTTTCAATTCTGCAGGAGAAAAATCCACTTTACATATAGCTTCCATCACATCTGCAGTACCTGCAGCAGAGGTAATTGCCCTTGAAGATGTTTTTGGGAATGTTAATCCTGCAGCTGCGCAAATTGAAACAACTAACGGAGTTGTCCTATTTCCTGCTAAACCCCCTATAGAATGCTTATCCACAATTATTTTTTTGTTTAGCTTTAGTTTTTTCCCTGTTTTAAAGATAGCTTCAGTCATCCATACTATTTCATCCATAGACATTCCGCATTCGTAAACTGCAGATATAAAAAATGCTATTTCTGTTTCTGTAATTTCATTATTTACTATTGATTTAATTATTAAAAAGATTTCTTCTTTTGAAAGCTTATCACATTTTAATTTTTTATTTATTGTCTGTATTGCTCTTGGCTTCTTTGCAACATCAACAACCACCATTTCTCCTCCAGATATTTCTAAAAAATCCATAATCTCAGTTGAAAGAACAATTTCTTTCTTATTTGATATCTGAGATGAAAGATCCAAGACAGCCACTATTCTTTTTGAATTATATTTAATTAATATCCTGTCATTTAGATTAGCAGATAATATTTTTGCGGTTTCCTTATTTATTATTGCAATTGGCCTACCAGCAGATAATTTGTACCTTTTAACTTTTAATTTCATTAGATCACTCTTTTTTGTTTGTAATATAATCTCTATATATTTCAAATAAAATTACCAAGTAAGCGACAATTAATGGTCCGAGAATTATACCAAATATCCCAAATACTAAAATTCCACCTATTAGAGATATAAGAGTTAGAGATGTAGGTATTTGAGATTTTTTCGAAACTAATAAAGGTGTTGCGATATTTTCAAACATAGTTACAACAAGTAAACAATATATTAAAAGGAATACAGCTGAAAATACATTGCCTGCAAAAAATAATCCTATTACCAATGGTACCCATACAATCCATGGGCCTATTAAAGGAATAATACTAACAAACATTGTTATTACAGCAAGAAGAAGTGCGTTATCAAATCCTGCAAAGAAAAATCCGATACCTGCCAGAGTTCCAGTTATAATTCCAATAATAACTCTTCCATAAACCACTGAGAAAGTTACAAGTCCGGATTTATGGATAAACTTATTTGTTGTAACTTTATTGAATGGGAGAATTTCTTTTATTAATTCTATAATTTTCGGGCCATCTCTTAATCCATAGAAAAATATAACTAAAACAACAACCATCTTTAGAGCAAGGGATGGAAGATTAAGCAACAAATTTGTTATTTTATCTAAGGTATTACTAACTGAACTTGATACAAAGTTTGTATACGCTGCTGCAAAATTTGCAGAAACCTGTTGTGATGAAAATAAGGGAGGGAATATTTTTTTCAGGAAACCCAAAGTATCAAATGACTGAATTGTCGAATAGCTTTGAAAAATCTGTTCTATAAGTATAGGTATTGAGAACCATAAGATGGTTATCAAGATCATAATTACAATTAAACATGTTATTGCCGCAGAAATTGTACTATTTTTAACATATTTAAGTATAAACTGATAGATTGGGAAAAAAGTGTAAGCTAAGATAAATCCAAATAAGATAGCAAGAAATAATGGCCTTATAATTAAAAATGTAAAGATTAATAAAATTAGGATAAGAAGGCCAGTAATTATTTGTTTGATGGTTGTTTCACTTAGCATTAATTAAAATACCCTATAATATATATAAAGCTTACCAAAATCTTTATATATTTATTTTGTGGTGTTATAATATGGATACATTTATCAAAAAAATTTTTGAGGGAAAATCAGACAATACAATTCACCTTCAAATGCAAAAGTTTAGCAGGGGAGAGTTTAATAATCGTGCAATGGTTAATGTAACGAAAGTTAAAGATAGATATAATATTGTGACAACTTATGAATATGCAAGCGACTTTGTAAGGGAAATTGCTGAAAAAATGTCTAAAGGACAAACTGTTCAGGTAACTGGAGCCATTATTTCTACAAGAGACTTAAGTGAGATAATTAAATTTAAAGATAAAAAACAGTTTATGGGCATTAAACAGTATATTATTGACGATAAACTTTCAAAAGAGCAAATAATAGATTTGTGTAATAAATTACCGTCTTCATTTTTAGCTCTTTCATTTTCAATAGGAGATACTGAATTAAAAATAAAACCAAAAGCCCCGAAATCTGCTAAACCAAGCAGTTCTGGAGGTAAAGCTGCAAAACCTGATTTTTGTAAAATAAAAACTCCTGATATAAATATTGTAAAGGGAGTTTTATTTGACGTGAATGATTTCAAAAAAGTTGAAATAAATCACAAATTTCTCATAAATGATATAATTATCTCAGAAGGAGAAAAAGATCCTGCAAAGATGAGAGAAATGGCTATAAGAAAAGGAAAAATAATTAGAACTTTGAATGTTGATGGAAAGAATATAGAGAAAGAAATTAACTTCCAAGCTTAAAAAATCTTAAAAATCAGAAATAACTGGTGACGAAAAACCAGCAATAAAAGTAATCTTTTCAAAATATTAAAGAAAGTCTGAAAAAAGAGCAGATTATGCAAAAATAGATTGAAGGAATAACTTTATAAAGCATTTTTTTCTGAATAAAATAGGTGAAAAGATGGTAATCTTTACCAGTTTATTAGACTATGGCAAAACTATCACGACCACGAAGAGGCAGTCTTCAATATTGGCCAAGGAAGAGAGTTAAGGAAATTCTACCTAGTGTGAACTGGACCCAAATAGTTTTAAAAAATAATGATAAAAAATTATTAGGCTTTATTGGATATAAAGTCGGCATGTTAAGTGCTTATGTTAAAGACAATACTTCTGAGTCTATGACTAAAAATAAAAGAGTTGTTGTACCTGTTACAATTATTGAATGTCCTCCTGTTAAAATATTTTCTACAAGATTTTATAAAAATAATAATTTAGTTACAGAAATTTTATCAAGCAATCTTGATAAAGAATTAAAAAGAGTTGTTAAGCTTCCAAAAAATGATGTTAAAAAATTAGAAGATGTTAAACATGAAACTTATGATGACATTCAAATAATTGTTTATTCTATTGTGAAAAAAACTGGGCTGAAAAAGAAACCAGATATGATTGAAGTTGGTCTTGGAGGAAATGTACATGATAAAATAAATTTTGTTAAGGAAAATTTAAATAAGGAAATAAAAATAAGTGATATTTTCTCTCCAATGCAATTAGTTGATGTTAGGGGAGTAACTAAAGGAAAGGGATTGGAGGGAGCTGTTAGAAGACACGGAATTGGATTAAGGTCCCATAAGGCTGAAAAAGGAAGGAGAAGAGCTGGAAGTTTAGGACCTTGGCATCCAGCAAGAGTTACTTTCCGTGTACCTCAAGCAGGACAGTTGGGAATGTTTACAAGAGCAACTTATAATTTGAAAATTATTGGACTTAATAGTATTGAACAGAATAACATAAATCCTTCGGGAGGATTTAAGCACTTTGGAAATATACATACAGATTATTTATTATTAGGTGGAAGTGTTCAAGGTCCTCAAAAAAGAGCATTAATCATTACATTCCCATTAAGGAAAACAAAAAAGCAAGATAAAAAAAATTATGAGTTTATTGAGTTGAGATAAAATGAAAAGAAAAATTAATACTAACCCGTATGATTTTGGACCTAGTTACCTAAGGGAAGCTCAAATATTATATTCAGATAGTCTTAACGATGTAAAAATTACTCTAGAAATGCAAAGAGATTATCTTGAAGCAAGAGATATGGCAGACTCATATGGGGAAGATGTTTCAACTTTACCAAAAAGATTAGGAGAAACTGAAAAAGTTTCTGGTTTATTAGCTGTTGCATATCCAGTTACTACATACTTTGAATCTTTAATAAGACCGGAAGATTTAGTTAGTGATCATTATGAAGAAATGAGAGATAGGATAGCAAGTTAAAAATGAAAGCTGAAATATTATCTATAAATGGAGAAAAAATAAAAGAAATTGAATTGCCTAAAGTATTTTCTGAAAAAATAAGGCAAGATATTGTTCAAAAAGTATTTGAAACTGAGAAAAGGATTCAAGCATACTCTCCAGCTCCAATGGCAGGAAGACAGCATAGTGCGTCAGGTACTATAAGACATATAAGACATAAATGGAGAACGGCTTATGGGAAAGGAATTTCTAGAGTTCCAAGAAAAACTATGTGGAGAAGAGGAACTCAGTTTTATTGGATTGGTGCAGAGATTTCAAGCACTAGAGGAGGAAGAAGAGCTCATGGACCAAAATTAGCTCATTTTAATATTGAAAAAAAGATAAATAAAAAAGAAAAGCAACTTGCATTAAGATCTGCTATTTCTTCTACAATTAATTCAAAAATATTAGCAGACAGATATTCTAGAGTTGATGAAAAAAATGTAAAAAAATTGCCTTTTATAATTGAATCAAAGATAACTTCTATAAAAACAAAAGATTTACTTGTTGGATTGAAAAAAATTCTTGGTAATTTATTTGAAGTTTCAAAAAAAGAAAAAACATTAAGAGCTGGAAAGGGGAAGCTTAGAGGAAGAAAATACAAAAGATCTCAAGGACTTTTGATGGTTACTGGAAATGAAGAAAATTTAAATGTTAAAATTTTCGATGTTAAAAAAGTAAAAGATTTAAGAGTGAGTGATTTATATCCACTTGGGAGAGTTACGGTTTATACTGAAAAGGCAATAAAAGATTTAGAATCTTTTAACAAGGAGAAGAATTAAAATGATGAAAATAAACCATGCTCAAACATGTAAACTATGGGGGACAATTTCCATATGATGAAAAAACCAATATCAACGGAAAAGGCAATTAGACTTATTGAGATAGAGAATACTATATTATTTGAGGTGGATAGTAGAGACAATAAAAAATCTATAAAAAACAATTTTGAAAAAATCTTTAAAGTTAAAGTGGAAAGAGTAAATGTTGTAAATAGAGGAACAAAAAAAATTGCTTATATTAAATTAAATAGATCTAATCCTGCAATTGATGTTGCAACTAGACTTGGAATGATATAATGAAAACTGAACGAAAAAATAATTTTGTAGTTGGAGAAAAAAAGAAAGTAGAACTTTATCCTGGGCATGTTAAATTAGATACTGAATATTTGGGAAGAGATGGAGATAGTGAAGTATTTAAAGTTGTTAATAAGGATGAATATGTTTTAATGAATATTGGTAGATTAACAGTAGAACAAGATGATTTAGTTACTTATAAATCAGGGTCAAAAGAACAGGTTAGAGTCATTTCTGAAAGATTTAGAGCTATCTTTTTACCAAATCTAAATAAATTATTGCAATTAGTATAAAATGGGAAAAACAATTATACAGCAAGCAAGAGGGCATGGAAGCCTTACGTATAGAGTAAGAAGAAAAGCATTTTTACATAGACTTAGATACCTTGACGCTAATATGGGTGGAGAGGGAGAAATTATTAATTTAATTCATTCAACAGGACATTCTGCACCAATAGCTAAAGTAAAATTAGGAAACTTTACTTTTTACAATGCGGCTGCTGATGGTCTATTTATTGGCAAGAAAGTTTTAATTGGGAATATTGGAAATCATGGAGAAAATATTGGAAACATCGTTAAATTAAAAGAAATACCAACGAAAATACCTATTTTTAATATTGAATCTATGCCAAATGATGGTGGCAAATTCATAAAGACTGCAGGATCAAGTGCAGTTATCACAAAAAAAGAGGATGGAAAAGTTTATGTTTTAATGCCTTCAAAGAAGGAGAAGATATTTAATGAAGATTGCAGAGCAACTATTGGAACAATTTCTGGAAGCGGAAGGCACGAAAAACCCATTGTTAAAGCTGGAAAAATGCACTTTATTAGAAAGTCTAGAAATAAATTTTGGCCTAGAACTTCAGCTGTTAAAGTTAATGCTATTGATCATCCATTTGGATCAGGTAGAGGAAAGAACTTAAGTCATGGAATCTTAGGAAAAATCCCTAAGAGAAATGCACCTCCTGGAGCAAAGGTTGGATCAGTAAGAGCTAGAAGAACTGGAAAAAGAAAGGGAGGGAAATAATGGCAGAAGAATTTGAAAACGAAGAAACTGAAATGGAAGAAGAAATATCTGAATCTGATGAAGAAAATGAAGATGATGTAGATGCAACTATTGCTTTACATAAGAAAAAAGAATTCACATATAGAGGAAAACATATTGAAGAGTTAAAAAAACTTGATATTAGAGAATTCGCTAAATTACTTCCTGCAAGAGAGAGAAGAACTATACTTAGAAACTCTGATAATATTGAAAGATTTGTAACAAAATGCAATAAATCTACAGAAAGGGGAAAGAACATCAGAACACATGATAGAAATATAATCATAGTACCTGCAATGATTGGATTAAGTGTTTTTGTTCATAATGGAAAGACATTTGAGCAGGTAAGAATTATCTCTGAAATGATTGGACATAGACTTGGGGAATTTTCTATGACTAGAAGACATGTTAAACACGGAGCTGCAGGAATTGGAGCGACAAGATCAAGTGCTTCAAGATCTGTTAAATAATTAAAATGGCAGACGAACAATTAAATCAAACAAAAATACAGAAACATAAAATGCCTGTTGAAAGGACTAATGTAGCCCATGCTCCTGTTAAAGAAAATAAAAAAGAAGAATCTAAAACAGAACATCAGGATCATTCACATACACATGCAGATGGTAGTGTACATGATCATAAACATGCTGATGGTCATGAAAATAAAACTGGAGAAATCAAGAAAGAAGATGTTAAAGTAGAAACTAAAAAAACTGAAAAGAAAGTAAAGAAACATGAAGCAAGCGTTTATGGAAGAAGTTTAAATGTTTCTTTAAAACAATCTATTGGAATTGGGAGATTTATAAAAAATCTTAAAATTGAAGATGCTATAAAAAATTTAGAAAGAGTTAGTGTTAAGAAAATGGCCGTGCCATTTAAGGGAGAAATGGCCCATAAAAAAGGAAGAATGTTAAATGGAAAAAAGATGATGACTGGAAAATATCCAATTAATGCTTCGAAGGCGTTCATAGTACTTTTGAAAAGTTTATTAGCAAATAGTTCTGCAAATGGCATGGATTTAGATAAAACAAGGATAAGTGAGGTTATTCCAAATAAATCTCCAAAGCAGCACCACAGATTTGGAAGCACCGTATTTAAAAGAACCCATATTTTGATTAAATCAAAAGAAATGAACCTTTTAAAAAAAGGTTCCAAAAAAGATATGAACCAAATTAAACCGGGAGTAAAAACTAAGTAAAATGGAAGAAAGAAAATTTGTAAAGTTTAAGAAAGAAGAATTTGAAATAAAGGAATTTGTAAAGGGATATCTTGGAAAAGGAAAAGTGAGTAAGGTTAATATTGAATATACTCCAATTGGTGAAAAAGTAATTATACTTACAAGTAAGCCCGGATTAATCATTGGAAGAGGTGGAGAAAAAATAGAAAAACTAACCGAGGTTCTTAAAAAGAATTTTCATTTTGAAAATCCACATATTGAAATTCAAGAAATAAAAATTATGAGCCTTGATGCGCAAGCTATTGCGGATGAAATTGCTATAAGTCTTGAAAATTTAGGTCCTGTTAAATTCAAAATGATATCTTATAAACTAATGCAACAGATTATTGATGCTGGAGCTTTAGGAGTTGAAATAAAGCTTGCTGGAAAGCTACCAAGCGCAAGAGCAAAGACTTGGAGATTTAAGAAAGGCTACTTAAAAAAGGTAGGAGATAGTGCTAAAATCGTTGATAAAGCTGCTGCTGTAGCAAGAACAAGACCTGGAACTGTTGGTATTATGGTAAGTATTTTACATCCTGATGCAAAAATACATGATCAAATTGATTTAAATAAAAGGCCTGTTAAAGTTCCTGAAATAGGTGGAAATTGAAATGGTAAAGTTTAAAGAGCTATCGAAACTATCAAAATCAGACATAAATGATAAAATTAATGAGATAAATTTAGAACTTATAAAGGCAAGAGTTAGTGCTGGCAAGGGAGGAAAAGTTAAGATGAGGGAAATGAAAAAAACTCTTGCAAGATTACTTATGCTTAAACATATCAACAAAAAATAATAATGGATATATGTCCAAAATGTGGCTTGCCAAAACAAGCATGTGTATGTGAAGAAATCGCAAAGAGCGAACAGAGAATTCAATTGACAACTGTCAAAAAGAAATTCGGAAAGGTAGTGACTATGGTGTCAGGAATAGAAAAGGGAATTGACATTAAGAAAATAGCCAAGGATCTGAAAGCCGAATTAGGTTGTGGAGGAACTGTGAGAGAGAATGTAATCGAACTCCAGGGAGACCACATAAGAAAATTAAAGCTAGTATTGGTAAGGCTTGGATTTTCCGAAAGCTCAATAAGCTCTTAAGCGAAAAATCGTAACACAAAAAGGAAAGAAAATGGCGAAAAAACAAAATGAAAAGTTTGGGAAAGAAAAAAAAGTAGTTGGAACTGTAAATGATAATGGGAAAGAAAAATATTCTTTAAGGGGGAGAAAATTTGAAGGTTATGTTATTAGAAAATTTGACAAAAGGATAACTATAGAGTTTGAAAGAGTTAATTATATCAAAAAATATGAGAGATATGCTAAATCAAAAACAAAAATTCATGCTAGACTCCCTGAAAATCTTAGAGATAGTGTAAAGATAGGAGATTATGTACAGCTTATGGAATGTAGACCTTTAAGCAAAATAATCCATCATGTTGTTATTAAGAAAATAAGAGATG
>ERZ1292623.3951-Hain-H51-01um-R1-3951-length-12405-cov-5_pt1 | contig 12405 bp, 10 predicted proteins | sample MGYA00564398_ERZ1292623 | MGnify/ENA primary metagenome ERZ1292623 (study PRJEB36523, sample SAMEA6512633) | groundwater metagenome | collected 2019-01-07 | study: AquaDiva: Metagenomics assemblies of 32 groundwater samples | reverse complement strand
TTAGTTAGCCAGGATCAATTATCGGAACTGAGAACACGCTACGAACAGGGAGGCCTCGGCTACAAAGAAAGCAAGGAAATCTTGATTGAAAATTTAATTAAATTCATTAGCCCCTTGAGAGCTAAGCGGAAAGAGATTGCCGCTAACTCCAAGCAAGTTAGACAGGTCTTAGTGAATGGGGCTGGTGAGGCAAAGGAGATTACTAAACTGAAGATGGCCGAGGTGAGAAAGAAGGTGGGGGTAGAGTTGTAAAAATAAAAGTACTTGTCCCGTTAAAAATAAATGTGAGAGATGTAGATGAGCGGGAACAATAAACACACCAAGTGATAATTAGGCTCAAAAAAAATTAGCAAATAAACCCCGATAGAAATTTTTATGAACAAAGTATTTACGCTAAAATTAAACAGGAGCCAAAATACGGCCTTTCACCAAGAGTCGACAGAAGGTAAAATTTCACACGGGGTAAATTTTTAATGGGATGGATAGAATATACATTGGAGATCTAAAAAACTATACCGGGCAAGAAGTAACTATCAAGGGCTGGGTGGATGTTCGGCGCGATCATGGCAAGCTGATTTTTATTGATCTGCGTGATCGTTCAGGCAAAGTGCAAATGGTGGCTCTGCCTAATCGCGAAGAAGCACATAAGATAGCTGATACGGTTCGGTCAGAATGGGTGTTAGCTGTCACCGGTCTAGTCAACAAGCGGCCAGAGAAGATGGTAAACGAGCAAGTATTAAATGGCGATATTGAGGTGGAAATAACTGGAATCGAAGTTTTGAGCGAAGCCAAAAAGTTGCCGTTTGAATTGGGGAGTGAATTAAATTTAGACACCTACCTGGATTATCTGCCTCTGACCTTGCGTTCCGATCGCTCTAAAGTGATCTTTCGCGTGCAATCGACGATCATCAAAGCATTTCGTGACTTCCTCGTTAGTGAAGGTTTTACCGAGATCCAGGTTCCCAAACTGATTGGGGAAGATGCTGAAGGCGGGGCCAACTCATTCAACGTGGAATATTTTAGTCATACCGCTCATCTGGCGCAAAGTCCACAACTTTACAAACAGATTATGGTTGGGATTTTTGAACGTGTTTTTGCCACCGGCAATGTCTATCGGGCGGAAAAGCACAGCACGACTCGTCACTTAAACGAATATACCAGTTTGGACTTAGAAATGGGCTTCATTAAAGATCATACTGATGTGATGGAAGTGGAAACCAAGTTTCTGGCTTACATAATGAAAGAATTGCGTCAGAAATGCCAGCCAGAATTTGATTTACTGGACGCGACTATCCCAGAAGTACCGGAAAAAATTCCAGCTCTAAAATTGCGTCAAGCACAGGAGTTAATAAAAAAAGAAACAGGGGAAGATTACACGGCCGAACCGGATTTGGAGCCGCAAAACGAACGCTGGCTATGTGAATATGCTAAAAAAACTTGGGGTTCGGATTTTATTTTCGTTACCCATTTTCCGGTTTCCAAACGGCCCTTCTACACTTACGAAGATGAAGACGATCCCGGTTATACTAAAGGTGGCGATCTGTTGTTTCGTGGAATGGAGATAACCACTCTAGCGCAACGTATCCATAATTATGACACTTTAGTTGCGTCTCTTGAGAAAAAAGGGTTAAATCAGGAACAATTCAGTTTTTATTTGCAAGCTTTTAAGTACGGCATGCCTCCGCATGGGGGTTTGGGCCTGGGGCTGGAAAGCCTTACCGCTAAGTTATTAAATATAGAAAACGTCAAGGAAGCGACCTTGTTCCCGCGCGATCTTAACCGGATTGATATTTTGCTAAACAAGTAATTATAGGTTGACATGAAAAGCTTAATTTGCTAGGATAGTTCTAGGTGAAGTGGGAGTAAACGCACTTAACACGAAAACGACAAGACCAAAAAGACCCCCGATCAAGACCGCTAGTGTGTTCCGCTTCCACTTCACCCGGCTTCACTTTGTGTGAGGCCTTTTTTTGCGAATTTTCAAAAAGCGAAGCGACTATGAAAATTCAGCATCCCGCTCTAATTTTGCCTCTAGGGTAGTCTCATTGCTTAAAATGTTCAAAACAATCTAGACAGCTAAACAAAACGCGGGGGGTGAATAACCTATGCCTTATGCCCAAGCGTTTTGTTGTTAAGTTGTTACGCAAAATTAGGGCTGGGATAATTGAGAAACCGACCACTTAATGGTAAAATTTGCCCATGGATCCCGTTAGAAGTGAACGCACAAATTGGAGATGATTAAAACGGGGACTGTGTATGTTAAAGTATAGTATAGTCGAAAATTTAATCGTACTAAGAGATTTCTAACGAGATGGACGACTTTGCCATAAAGGTAGGAGAATTTGAGGGGCCGCTAGACTTATTGTTAGGCTTGATTGAGAGAAAAAAACTTCATATCAGCGAGGTGTCTTTGTCGCAGGTAACCGACGACTATATCGCTTATCTCAAACAGTTTGAGAACCTGCCTACCGGACAGGCAGGCACCTCACTTTCCAATATGGCCAATTTTATTCTAGTCGCCTCTACCTTGATACTCATTAAGTCCTACTCCCTGATCTCTTCACTGGCCGTAACGGAAGAAGAGAAAGAAGATATGGAGGATTTGGCCAAGAGACTAAAACTCTACCACCGGATCAAAGAATTGAGCGGGCACATTAAAGAGTTGTTTGGCCAAAGCACAATTTTTGCCAAAGAAAACAGTAACCATTTTGAATCGGTATTTGCCCCCAGCGGCGAAATTACCCGGAAGAATATTTTGGGAGCAATCAGAAGCGTGGTCGATAACTTACCCAAAAAAGAGACGGTACCCGAAGCCATAATTAAGAAAGTTATCAGTTTGGAAGAGGTGATAGATGACCTGACCAAACGCATCCAGCAATCATTTAAGATGAGATTCAGCGACTACACCAAGTCGTCTAATCACCGTGAGGATAGGGTTAATATTATTGTGAGTTTTCTGGGTATGTTGGAACTTATCAAGCAAGGTATTATTGAAGCCAAACAAGAATATATATTTGCTGATATTGATATGGAAAGCAAGAATATCGCGCTCCCACGATATTAACCCCGACGTATTAAGTCGGGGTCCCGACCGCTCCGCGCGTCGGGATTAAGAATCAAATAAATAGTTAAAAATAAACAATGACCTTGGACGCCAAAATTGAAGCCATTTTATTTTTTAAAAACGAGCCAACCGACATAAAGGACCTGGCGAATATTTTAGACACGTCTTTAGAGCGGGTGCATTTTGCTCTGTCTGATTTGGAGAAAAAATTGGAAGGTCGCGGGCTAACCTTAGTTCATTATGAAAATGCCGTGATGTTGGGCACTGCCAAAGAGGGAAGCGAGCTGATTGAGAAAATTAAAAAAGAAGAACTGTCTCGAGAGCTGGGGAAGGCCGGGCTCGAAACTTTAGCTATCATTTTATATAAAGGTCCTATCGCTCGCGCTACTATAGATTACATCCGTGGCGTTAATTCCTCTTTTATTCTGCGCAGTCTGATGATTCGCGGGTTGGTAGATCGCGTCCAGAATCCTAACGACAGCCGGGGGTATTTGTATAAACCGACCCTGGAGCTGCTATCTTTTATGGGTCTGTCTAAGCTGGAAGATCTACCAGAATTTAATACCATGAAGGAACAGGTAGAAAAATTTACCCGGGACGCTATGGCCGAAGATCAACCTTAATTTATTTTATGTTTGGAGACTTAAAAGATCTTTGGCCGGACGAATTCAGGGAATTTATTAGGATTGCCTGCCTGATTATTTTGGCTATTTTCATTTTATCTCTTTTGTGGGGAACAGTCCGCAGTCTAGTGAGTCTGCCTCTTACTGCGCCGTCTCCCTTGCCACAAACAAGCCCCATTGCCGCCATCAATTTGGAAGCCAAAGCGGCTCTGGTTTACGACATCATCAATGGGCGGGTGATTTTTGCCAAAAACAAAGATGATATTTTACCGATCGCCTCTATCACTAAAATAATGACCGCTTACACCGCTCTGACTATGGTACCGAAAGACACCATAATCACTATTCGCCATGATGATATTTTAGAAGTAGGGGAGACCGGTTTAATAGTTAACGAGCAGTGGAGATTGTCAGACTTAGTGAAATTAATGTTGGTCTCTTCGTCTAATGACGCAGCCAGCGCTATAGCGGCGGGAGTGGAAAATGTGACCCAACTTAATTTTGTGCTAGCCATGAACAATTTGGCTAGTCAGATGGGTCTTTCCAATACTCGTTTCCGCAACCCTACCGGTTTGGACGAGTACTCCAATGTGATTAGCGGCTCTTTTAGTACCGCTGGCGATATAGCCAAAATGTTTGCTTATTTGTTCCAACATCAACCGGCACTGTTTACTGGAACAAATGAATCGTTTATAGAAACTTATTCGTTGGCGGGATCTAAGCACGTTGCTTACAACACTAATTCTTTCAGCAATCAAATTCCGTCTTTGGTAGCTTCCAAAACTGGTACCACTGATTTGGCCGGCGGCAGTTTGGCTATTATCTTTAAACCAGTTCCCAATGAGACTGTGGCCGTAGTGGTTTTAGGATCCACCCCCGCCGGGCGTTTTACCGATATGCTCAAATTGGTTAGAGCCACCATTAGCCAACTAACGGGCAGTAAGATATAATACAAAGAACCCGTCTCAATAATAACCGCTAAATATGGGTCAAATTATTAATAATAGGTCGCTTGCCTGCCCAAAGTTCCAAATTTCTACTGCAAATTGTCAATTGCTCGTCAAGAGAGGAGTCTCGCTTTCCTCGCGCTTGGTAATTTTCGCTACAAAATTTTAAACTTTGGCCTAGGCATTATTATTGAAACGGATTCTTGATTATGTACATAAATGTGCTAAAGGTTTTTGCCCCGAGCGCGATTGCTTTTTTCATTGGCATTCTTCTAACACCCGTCTTGACTAATTTTCTATATAAGCACAAATTATGGAAGAAAAAGGCGGGAAAGGTGGCACCAGATGGCCGAGAAACGCCAATTTTTAATGAATTACATAAGGATAAGGAGATTGGCACACCGCGGATGGGCGGAGTCGTCATTTGGGCCAGTGCGCTTTTGACGATTGGGACCATTTGGATTTTGTCCATCGTCTTCTCCGCTAACCCATTTTTCCAAAAGCTTAATTTTTTGAGTCGCGGACAAACTTGGCTGCCGTTGTTAACTCTTTTGATCGGAGCCATGGTGGGACTGGTTGACGATATTTTACAAGTAAAAGGTGAGGGAGACAAAATGAGCGGTCTGTCGTTTGGGAAGCGAGTCTTCGTGGTAGGGCTTTTGGGTCTGGTGGGAGCTCTTTGGTTTTATTATCCTTTGGAAGTTTCTTCCATCCGTATTCCGTTTATGCAGAGTCCGTTAGAACTGGGGATCTTTTTCATTCCCTTTTTTATCTTTGTCATGCTTTCTTTATTCTCCAGCGGGATCATTGACGGTTTGGATGGGCTGGCCGGCGGATTGATGGCTATTATTTTTGCGGCTTATGCCGGCATCGCGTATTTTCAAAATCAAATAGACTTGGCGGCATTTTGCACCATGCTCGTGGGCGGTATCCTCGCTTTTCTCTGGTTTAACATTCCGCCCGCGCGTTTTTATATGTCAGAAACCGGCATTTTAGGATTAACCACCGCTTTAACCGTGGTAGCCTTTTTGACCAACGCCGTCGTGGTTTTACTCTTGATTGCTTTCCCTCTTCTTATTACTTCTCTATCGGTAATTATTCAACTCGCCTCTAAAAAATTACGCCATGGCAAAAAAGTTTTTAAGGTCGCTCCTCTCCATCACCATTTTGAAGCCATTGGTTGGCCTTCCTACAAAGTGGTAATGAGATATTGGATCATTGGCATTATTATGGCCATCATTGGTATGGTTATTGCCTTAATCGGCCAGTAGAGATAAACATACGAATATGCGAATTATACTAATCTACCTGCCTGCGGCAGGCAGGCGAATGGCTACGAATAAATACGTTAAAAATTATGATTTATTTGCATCCATTCGTAACCATTCGTTTCATTTGTATTATTCGTTGATTCGTATGTTAAACTCATGGTGAAGCAAAAAGCTGATAAGATATTTCTCTTTCTCGTCTTTTGTCTTATTGTTGTTGGTTTTACTATCTTTATCTCCGCTTCACAAGGTCTTCTAGGACGCAATTCCGGCGCCGATTTTTTCGGGGTGGCCATCAAACAACTGGGGATTCTTTTGCTTGGTCTTTTAGTCCTGATCGTTTTTTCTCACGTGCCTTATCGGAGTCTACAGCGGTGGGCTTTCTGGCTTTTTGTTTTGGCAGTAATACTAAACCTCCTGGTTTTTATTCCCAAGCTGGGCTTCAGCGCCGGCGGGGCTAGACGCTGGCTTCTACTTGGCCCCTTCTCCTTTCAACCATCGGAGTTGCTAAAATTCGGTTTCGTCATTTATTTAGCTTACTGGCTGTCGGCCGAAAAAGCCAAAGTGCAAAATTTCACCAGAGGATTATTACCGTTTGTCATCATTACGCTAATTCCAACAATTATTTTGCTTAAAGAACCAGATATCGGCACTTTCACGGTTTTGTTCGCGGCCGGAGTGGCGATGTACTTTGTCGCTGGCGGCAAGTGGCGACATTTTCTTCTGCTTATTTTGTCCTGCGTTCTTGCCGTCGGTATTTTGGCGATATACAAACCTTATGTGCGCGATAGAATAGCGACTTATTTGAATCCCCAATCAGACACACTGGGATCATCCTATCAAATTAATCAAGCGATGATTGCTGTCGGTTCGGGTGGCTGGCGCGGACGCGGCTTCGGCCAAAGCATCCAAAAATTCAATTTCCTACCGGAGGCCATTGGCGATTCCGTCTTTGCTGTGGCAGCCGAAGAGTTTGGCTTTATTGGTTCAGTCTTTTTGGTAATACTCTTCTCGGCCTTTGCTCTATGGGGAATTAAAATATCTTCAAAAATAAACGACAGTTTTGGTAGACTTTTAGTGCTGGGAATTGTTATACTTATTACGGCTCAATCGTTTATAAACATATCCTCGATGTTGGGCCTGATTCCCTTAACCGGCGTGCCGCTTATTTTTGTCAGTCAGGGAGGTAGCGCGTTATTAGTAGCTCTTTTAGAGATCGGCATTGTCTTGAATATTTCTAAATATCAAGGAGGTCGACAAAAATTGAGTTAATTATATTAATCGGGACTTGTCCCGTTAGAAATAGATGAACAAATTGAAGATGAGAAAGATGTTAGACAATATGAGTTTAAACAACCATAACAATTTATCAGCGAATAAATTTCTAATGGGATGAAAATTTTATTGGCAGGCGGAGGCACGGGCGGCCATTTTTACCCTATTATCGCCATTGTGGAAGAGATGAGGCGGGTGATAGACGAGGAGAAGTTAGTCAATGCCAGATTTTATTTTATGTCCGACGATCCTTATAACACTAAGGTGTTATTTGAAAATGACATCAAATTCATCAAGGTTACGGCTGGTAAGGTTAGGCCATATCGTTCCATTTTAAATATGGTAGATTGGTTTAAAACTGGCTGGGGATTGCTCACTGCCTTATTTAAGCTGTATTTCATTTTTCCCGACGTGGTGTTTGGCAAGGGCGGTTACGCCAGTTTCCCGGCCTTATTCGCCGCCAGAATTTTAGGTATTCCAGTGGTAATTCATGATTCCGATTCTATTCCCGGACGAGTTAATCTTTGGGCGGGGCGTTTTGCTCGTCGGGTAGCGTTATCATACCCTGATGCCGTAAAATATTTTTCTCCAGATAAAGCAGCGGTAACGGGTAATCCAATTCGCCGAGAGATTCTTAATCCGATTACTACCGGCGCCTATGAATTTTTACAATTAGATAAAGGGGTACCGGTTATCTTTATTGTGGGCGGATCACAGGGGGCGGAGAGAATTAACGATGTCGTGCTACGGATTTTGGGTGAATTGGTGAAAAGATATCAGATCATCCATCAGGTAGGAGGAGCTAATTTGGAAGATTGCCAAAAAAGATCCGGGCTGATCTTGGAGAAAGATCCCTATAAAAATCGGTACAAAATTTTTGATTTTCTTAATGACACCGCCTTAAAGATGACGGCCGGGATAGCTAAATTAATTGTATCACGCGCTGGTTCCACTATTTTTGAAATTGCTAACTGGGGCATCCCATCAATTATTATCCCTATCCCTGAATCCATTAGTCACGACCAAAAAACCAACGCTTTCACTTATGCCCGATCGGGAGCGGCAACGGTTATTGAGGAAGAAAATTTGGAGCCGTCAGTTTTATTGTCTGAAATTAATCGCTTAATGGAGAACGATAAACTGCTGGCTGATATGGCTGCCAAGGCCAAAAAATTCTCCAATCCAACCGCCGGTTATACTATTGCCAAAGAGCTAATAGCTATCGCCTTAACCCATGAATCCCGTTAGAGACCGCGGCCGCAGTTCACAGAAAAATAAAATGATGAAATCACTGTTAAAATTTATTATCAGTAAAATACCGACAGGGAAGCGGGAGACCGCGACCTGTCTCTAACGGGATGAATAATGAAGTCGTAACAAGATTTGCTCCCAGTCCGACGGGATTTTTGCAGGCAGGAAATTATCGAACTGCTGTTTTTAGCTACTTGTTTGCTCGAGCCAATAACGGTAAATTTATTCTACGCATTGAAGATACGGATAAGGGGCGATCTAAAAAAGAATATGCTGATAATATTTTTGAGAGTCTCACGTGGCTGGGTCTGGATTATGATAATGCTGATAATGTTCCTTATCAGTCCAAACGAACCGAAATTTATAAAAAGTATCTCCAAAAACTCCTAGACGAAAATAAAGCCTACGTTTCAAAAGAAGAGATTAGAAACGAGAGGGATCGCCCGGAAGTCATTCGTTTTCGAAATTCCAACAAAAAAGTTACTTTCCATGATTTAGTACGAGGAGAAATCACAATAGATACCTCTGATTTAGGCGATTTTGTAATAGCCAAGGGCATTGACGAACCAATGTTCCATTTAACAGTGGTGATAGATGATTATGAAATGAAAATCACTCATGTTATTCGCGGCGAAGATCACATATCAAATACCCCGAGACAGATTTTAATTCAGGAAGCTTTGGATATTCCAGCTCCTTTTTATGCCCATTTACCTCTTATTCTAGCTCCGGACCGTACTAAGCTTTCCAAAAGAAAAGGCGCTTTAGCCATGACAGAATATCGCGATCGCGGTTTCTTACCAGAAGCTCTTCTAAATTATCTGGCAATGCTTGGTTGGAACCCCGGAACCAATCAGGAACTTTTTTCTGGAGAAGAATTAATTAAAGCTTTCGATCTGGCCAAAGTGCAAAAAAGTGCGGCGATCTTTAACCAAGAAAAATTGGATTGGTATAATCACGAGTATTTGAAGCGCTTATCTCCGGACGAGTTTTTTGAGAAGGCTAAACCCTTTTTGGCCGACTTGGAACAGCTGGATAGATATGATCAAGATAAGATGAAGAAAATTTTGCCGCTAGTGTTGGAACGGATAAACAAATTGGGAGACATTCAAGAAATGATTGAGCGACAAGAATTGCAGTATTTCTTCGCTCCACCGTTATACCCCAAAGAATTGCTTAAAAATCAAGGTTATTTAAACGACTTGATTAGATTAGTGGGGGAAATAGACGCCAATAATTTTACCGCCGAGACCGTCAAGGCAATCATCTGGGATTTTGCCTCCGAGCGGGGGAGAGGGAATGTCCTATGGCCAATGCGGGTGGCCTTATCTGGCTTGGCCAAATCTCCCGATCCATTTATTATCGCCTCCATTATCGGCCAAGCTGAGACTATTAAACGCTTAACCAATGCGGCCAATTTATAAATTGGGCTTAATTATATTGCTAGGATCTTTTTTATTGGCGGGCAGCTCCTCAGCTCGGGCGTCAGAATTGGATGATTTGCAAAATAAGATAGCCAGTCAAAAAGTCGAATTGCAAAAACTGGATCAACAAATCAGAGACTTAAGCGGCAAAATTACCACTACCAAACAACAGTCTACTTCTCTAAAAAATCAGATCGCCCAGTTGGAACTGACCAGAAAAAAATTAGCGGGAGACATTACTGTTACCCAAAAGAAAATCAGCATTGCCAATCTGGCTATTAAGAAGCTCACGGTGGAAATCGGTCAAACTTTAGATGAGATGGATCGGAGGCGGATGGCTTTAGCCAACAGTATGCGGCGCTTAAATAATGAGGACTCTGTTGGTCTCTTGGAGCTAGCTCTCTCATCCGGCTCTTTGTCTGGTTTTATTGACCAAACTGAATCTTTCTATCAACTGGGGGGGGAGCTGGATAAAAGCATCAACGGTTTAAAGACACAAAAAATTAGCTTGGACGGCCAGCAGAAGAAGAAAGTACAAGAAAAGAATACTCTGACTTCTCTCCAATCACAACTAAGCGACCAAAAACAGATTGCCGATCAAAATAAACAGCAAAAGAATACTCTTTTGACCCAGACCAAGAGCCAAGAAGCCACCTATACCAAAATGCTGAATGATAGCCTGGTTAAGAAGCAGGAGGTGGAAACAGAAATCAGTAATATTGAATCAAAGATCGATATTATTATAAATCCTAAATCATTGCCCAAAACCGGCACGGGAATTTTGTCTTGGCCGCTCGCTAAAATTATTATCACTCAATATTTTGGCAATACCGCTTTTTCCACCAAAAATCCGCAGGTCTATAACGGCAAGGGACATAATGGAATTGATCTTGGCACTCCAGTCGGAACGCCCATTAAAACAGCCGGGGATGGGACAGTGTTAGGCACGGGTAATACTGATCTGGCTTGCGCCGGCGCTTCTTACGGCAAGTGGGTGCTAATTCGCCATACCAACGGCCTATCCACTCTTTACGCTCATTTATCGTTAATTAAGGTGGAGAGCGGCCAGTCGGTATCCACGGGAGATATTATCGCTTATAGCGGCAATACCGGCTATTCTACTGGCCCACACCTCCACTTCACCGTTTACGCGAGCGAGGCCGTTTCTATCAGCTCGCTGAAAAGTAAGGTGCGTGGCTGTGGTACTTACATTCTGCCCGTATCTTCTTATAGTGGCTATCTTAACCCGTTGTCTTATTTGCCGAGTAATTAAAAAACTGGCTGGTTAAAAATAGTTACTTATACACACTTTGGCTTTCCGCTCGGCAATAAGATAGACTATAATTCACCCTATGGAGTAAAAATTGCGAAGCAATTTTAAAATCTAAAGATTTTTACTCCATAGGGTAAAAAAATGGAAAACAATAGGGGATTCATTAAGCTTATTCTACTTATTATTGTAGTAATTTTGGTTTTAAGCTATTTCGGCATCAGTTTAAGGAAAATAGTTGAATCTAATACGAGTAAGGATAATTTCTCTTTTGTCTGGGATATGGCCGGCAAGGGTTGGATCTGGTTAGTGAATGTTTGGAATAACTATTTAGCCACTTCCGCCCGTTGGTTCTGGAATGAAATGATTCTTAAATATGTCTGGTCTCCGCTTTCTTCCTATCTTGACAAGTTTATTAGAAAGTGATGTAGTGATTTAACAACAATATCCTTACCTTAAGCCCTATTTTGGCATTTTATGGCTTTAGATAGGGAGTTTTGGTGTAACTCTAGTCTTGATTTTAAGGCTGTTTTATGCTAAGCTGTAAGCCTAGTGTTAGACAGTGATTTTCATCGAAACTGGCACTCTAGAGTAACACTAGATTAAGTTACGTAAACTCGAAAGCTAAGTTGTATTTGTAATGAGTATAACTTAGTTTTTTTATTTAAACCTATCTTTAAAACCCTACAAATAGGGCTGGCATCCCTTATAGCCGTATCAAATCTTGGTCCCGCGATTACCGCCGACCAGGTGATTCCGTCTAATACCGACTCCCACAACCAAGCAAAAGAACAACCGGTACCCGGACCGGTGGTAACTCACGTGAGCAATTTGTCTAATCAGCTAACCAAGGGCGACGATCTAAAATCAGATTTCGCTCTGGTAGATATGATTACTGACATTAGTAACGAGGCGGGCGTTGATCCGCAAATGGCCATTAATATTGCTAAGTGCGAAAGCGGCTTGCGGCAATTTAATAATGATGGGGAAGTCGTCCGCGGTAAAGTCAATCCGGCTGATGTCGGCGTCTTTCAAATTAACGAAACTTTTCACCTGAAATCCAGCCGTAACCGTGGTTACGATATTCATACCACCGAGGGTAATATCGGCTACGCGATGTACTTGATCAAAAGACAAGGCACCGTTCCGTGGAATTACAGCAAAAACTGCTGGGTAAACAAGGCGTAAAATTGGGGTGTAATATTCACCGCAATCAAAGTATTGACAAGCTACCACTGCGCAAAATATATGTTGTGCGACGTCTAATATCTTTGGGCCATAGC
>ERZ1292623.3950-Hain-H51-01um-R1-3950-length-12405-cov-7_pt1 | contig 12405 bp, 9 predicted proteins | sample MGYA00564398_ERZ1292623 | MGnify/ENA primary metagenome ERZ1292623 (study PRJEB36523, sample SAMEA6512633) | groundwater metagenome | collected 2019-01-07 | study: AquaDiva: Metagenomics assemblies of 32 groundwater samples | reverse complement strand
TTGAAATTCTCCTTTAAATGGCAATGAAACATCTGAAAAGCATACATATTTTATTCCTGAAGGCAGGTTTCCAGAAAAAGTATGGCTGTCTATTTGCGAGTTCCAGGTTTTTTTGACATCTGTCTTAAGATTATCCACAAAAATGCCTATTTCAACGCAGTCCCGAGTATGCAAAAATTCCTTAATAACAATAAAAGCTATTATGATAAAAAATACAATCAAAAATATTGAAAATATCATCCCAAACGATATCCCAAATATTTCCTGTGAACGCTTTGACTTAGGCAATATTTTTTTTCTAATAGCAAAATCAAAACTTGAGTTCCTTTTTTTCTCAACCTCACTTTTTTTCCTCATAATTAAAATAACAGTAATAATTATTTAAATATAACTGAAAATATAAAATATTAAATACTTTAAATGTCTATATAAACTATCCTAAATAAACATTTTATTTATTATCTGCATTTATATAATGAAACAAATAAAAAATCATGTTTTTAATTCTTTATTAGCGTTTAGCATTTTAGGATCTTCTTATGCCCCAAATTCCGATATCTATGCTCAAAGACCTGTTGTTAGAAGAGTTTCTGAAGATAGTTTCAGAAGAGAAATTATAGGAACTTTATATGAAGTTTCTATATCAGCTTTAGATAATATAGGAAAGCAAGGGGGATATATAAAAACAAAACCTAAAGCATACGAGAAAATTAGAATAAAAGAGAATGGAAAAGAGCAAGAAATATTAGCCCCTTTTTTTTATGATAAGGGGGAATATTTAATTCCAGAATTATCAGATTTAGAAAAAGAAATATCTAATTATGTTGAAGAAGAATTTTTAAAACAAATAAATGAAAATCAATTATATTATAAAAGAGGTTCAAAAATTGAAACAAAAGCAAAAATAAAAAAAGGCAAAGTTTCATTTGAGTATGATATTGATTTAAGAAGTAGATCTTCTAAGGCAAATCAAAGATTATCATTTTCTATTCCAGATATATCTATTAATTCAAAATTATTTGAAATGCATGAAGTTGCTTTTTATATAACAGATTCCCATAAAGAATATGTTAATTCGATATGCATTAGCGAGTTAGCTGATATGAGTATTGAAAGAGATTTGTCTGTTATTATGAATGATTATAATAAAAATACAACTTTAATTTTTATCTCACCTATTGATGATAATGAAGATAAAAAAACTGAAATTTATCCATTTCATTTTTCATTTCTTAATAGATATTCTGAAGAAGAATTAAATGCTCCAAGTGCTCCTCCTCCAGAAGTTGATGAAATTCATCTTCCTGATTTCAAATGATATCGTTCATTCATAAAAACTTTCTCTTTTTCCAATAAAAGGAACAACAAATAAATCTGAATTGATTTTTTCAAGAGCTATTCTATATTCCCCTGTTCTTATTCTATAGAGATCTTCAAAACCTCTAATCTTTTTTATATCAACTTTATCCCCTTTTAGTGGTCTATCAATAATTTTAATTATTTTCTCTTGAATCCTTGTATCTAGTTTGCTAAATTGTTTTTCTGCTTTTTTTGAAAATTCAATTTTCATCAAATCCGTACTTCTTTTTTAGTTCTTCAAAAGAAATTGTTTCCTTTCTCTGTATGTCTTTTTCAGCTTCTCTTAAACTCTCTTTAACCTTTTTGCTTATGTCAAGATATGGTTCTATCACATCCCAAATAACTTCCTCATATGTTTCACTATCATCAATTTTCAATTTTAATAAGGAGTCTAACAGTTTTTTGCTAATTCGTATTGTTGTTTGCTGCATACTATAAGTATACATAATGTATATTTATAATTTTCTATTGTTAGAAAATAGCCTATCCTGTTTCATAACCATTCAACAGTAACAACAAAACGAAAGGTTTAAATAGTTTAAATGTCTATATAAAGTATCTAAATTAAACAAATAATAGCAAAATGACAAAAGAAAATTTAGTCCAAAAATCATTTGAATTTGTGAATGAGCCAAAAAAGAAAACGACTCTATTTCAAAAAATTATTTTAGGAGTAATATTGTCTGCTCCTATCGCATTAGTTGGTGGCAAGTATGAAATTGAGAGAATGAACAGAGGTTACGAACAAATGGAAAGAAACATAAAAGGAGCTTTTCTTAGAGCAATAACAACTCCTGTAACAGATGATGTTAAGAAACAAGTTGAAAAAGATTATTTTTCAGAAGATAATAATTACGACAATTAGTTCTTATCTTTATTTATTGGCATCTTCTAAATAAAGTCTATTAAATTTATTAAGAAATCCTTCTCCAGGTACTATACGAGTAGCCCTTCTTTGAGAATCCCCAGTTCCTAATAAAGGAATTTTATCACCAAAAGTATCTATCCATAATCGTTTCATATAACTAGGACCCGAATAAGATGTCTCAGCTCCCCAGAAAGGAGAGGTAGTTTTTCCTTTTTTAGAATCAGGTATTCTAATAACTAATTGAAGAAAGTCCCTCATAAATATTGCATCATTCCCCTGTAGTTGAATATTTTTTTTCTTTCCATTTATATCTATAATAATCTCTGGATTTCCAGTAGGATTGTTTTTAAATCCAATAGAGGTTTTTCCTCCACCAACTGAGTCAATTGATTTATAGATTATCGATTTAATGCTATCAATAGTGCCTACTTTAAATTTTTTAACTCCTAGCAATTTCACTAAATCATCATTTTCTAATGGTCTATTAAAGAAATTTTTATCTAACCACTGAGTTACAACATCATCAATTTTATAACCAATCACCTCAATAGGAACATGGATATCAACTCCAATCTCAAATTCAGACTGCATAGTTTTTCCAATTAACTCTTCTCTATTTTCAGATTGTATTATTTTTGCATAATCATCAGATTTTATTGTAGAGTAGACACTCGCACTACTTCTAAAAGGCCCTAACACAACATGTCTTCCAGCAACCATTCTTTTGCTGTCATCTATTTTATATCTATTTCCCTCTTTCAATAATGTAAATGATTTTGCTCCAAGTTTTCCATCTTTAACATAACTTATATCTCCTATCTCATAAGAATTTGCAAAACTTACTTCCCTAGGAATTTTAATACCATTTTTATCAAACCTAATATTAACATCTCCTATTTTAACATCAAAATCATTTGCTTCAAATCCAGTTAAACTGTCCATACTTTTTTTTAATTCAACATTTCCTTTTCCTCCAACAACAACATCTCCTCCAATAAAAGCTGCAAAATTTTCATGACGAGAATCTATTTTTAAAGTTCTTCCACCTTCATTCAAATAACTAGTTGAATAAAAAATCTTGTCTAAATCTTCATAAGTAACTCTTTCTCCTTTTACAGCTTTTTTAATTAACTCTTTTATTGGTGGACTGGATCTATCATGTAAATCTTTTAAAACTCCAACGCTAATATCTTGGCCTTCCTTTACACTCGCCCATTCTCTATTAATTTTCTGATTTCTTACTGCAATCAATTGTCCATTTTCATCAAATTGCACTGATTTTCTTTCAAAACCTACTCCTTCCTGGAGATTCTGATCTTCAAAACTTACCTCTTTAGCCAAAAATCCCAGTTCTGTTAAGTCAAATCCCTTGAAATTTTTTTCAGAAAAAGATGTTAAAGCAGCTTTATTTAAATTGTTGATTCTATTTTGTATAGAATTATAAGTAATTGCTTGTCCTGATTGAGCCTCTTTAATAGTATTTTTCAAAAAATCGCTTGATTCTAAACTATTAACATCAATTTCAGAAAGAGCTTTCCATTCCCCTTTGCCCTTGCCTTCATTAATTCTTATTCCAGTTAACTTTCCATTAATAAACTGCAAGTCAACTTTTCCTGCTAAAATTTCTCCCACATCTTTAAAATTTGCAACTCCTTCTTTTAACTCCCTCAAACTCATTGTTTTTGGCAATTCAACATTCAAAAAATCTAAAAATCTTCTAGTATCTCCGACAGGAACAATAAAAGGATTGTTATCTTTAGGGTTAATATAAGCAATTCCTTTTAAATCTAAAGTTGTTCCTTTTAAAACAAATCTATCATTAAAAATAAAAAATTCTCCTCTGTTAATTCCTTCTCTGTTTTTAACCTGCAATCCTTTTACATTTACAACAGCATCATTCTTTAAAATAAATCCATCTTCAGTTAATTCCACTTCTCCATTTCCAGATTCTGTTATCAGTAAAATATCCATCGGGCTGATTGTTATAAATTCGTTTTTGCCCTCACTATTTTTTTGTCCAGTTTCTTTAAGAACAACATTTCCTTCTTCATCTGTATTGCTAATTATAATCTTCCCCCCATTATATAATTTCAAAGAAAACTTTCCATCGGCATATTCAACTTCTTTTGTCCCAAGAGGTATTTTCTCTAAGTCAAGCCATACCTTTCCATCCCCAATAATATTTCTGGGCTTTTCATTTTTATCTTTCAATTCAGACCATTTTAAATTCTTATTATCAAAGCCCGTAAATTTTAAAATTTTAGTATTAACAAGATTTTCATCAATGTTCACATTAAATTTGTCTTTTAGAAAACCAGACAGCCCTCCATTATAATCAATAGCAATCTTTAAATCAACTCCATAAGCATTAACTGTAATTGAATCTAATCCGACATTCCTTAATTCATCTAAAACTAAATTATGGATTGCATCTCCTGTTGCAAATAATCCATTTGCAAGCATATCCCCATCAAATCTTCTACGAGTGAAATGATTTGCAACATCTTCTATAGCAGAATTTTTAATATTTATACCAGCTTCTTCCCATACTTTTTTTCTTGTTTGGTAATCTGTGTTTTCAATAAATTCCTGAAGATTTGCTTCACTTCTAAGATAATAATCTAATGTTTCCTGATTTGTAGATTGAGAAATTAAGAAATTAACATTCAATAATACAATTACTAATATTATTAATAAAATTTTTTTTCTAAATTTTTTATTTTTCATTTCCCAATCATATTTTCTCATTTTCTGCTGAAGTATTTCCATCCTTGTCCTGGTATTAGTACAAAAAAGCCATTTTCATCTCCATATCTTGCTGAAAACTGTGATGGTATTCTATCACTGAAAAAATCAGCCCCTCTTAAAGCACTTCTTAACACAGATCCATCAATTGATTGGTATTTATTATTTCCAATTTGTAGATAAGGATTTTGCTCATTTACTATTTTTACTCTTGTTCCTTGCCTCAAATCCTGTTCAATTGCCCAATCAGCTAATCCTGTTAATTGATTTTTCAAACTGCCATCTAAAGTCATTTGTCCTAATTTCAAACTATCCTCTATTAAAGTTCTCCTTGGAATATCAATATTATTATTGTCTGCAAATCTTAAAAAATCATTTCCAAATTCAACTCTAGATTTTAAAACTTCTCTTCCTTTTTGAATGTCTCCGTTTCCTATTCCTGTTAAAAATTTGTTAATATTGTTATCTAATTGTAATCCCATATCGCTTAAGATTTTCTGTTTATTGCTTTGAGCTCCTGAAATTGCCTGTCCAAACTCTTCACCAGCTTTTTTTCTCGCGATTCCATCGATAATTCCTGCTATAGGCCCATTAGGGAATATCAAACCAGTAGCCCCTGTTCTACTAGCCTCTCCGATAATCGTAAGTGTCATTTCTGCATTTAAATCCTCTCCTATATCTCCGATAGCTCTATTTTTCTTTAGTTCTAAATGATGAGTTGTTATATCAACATAATTAACTAAGCTTTGCAATCCTGTAAATCCAGTAACATGCAAGTTACCATATTGATTAATTACTGAACGAACTTGTGAAGGGTCTTTTGGATTAATAATATCATATCTTTTCCCATCAGAAATAACGACTAATTGATGTCCATATTTTTTTTCATTAATTATAGAGCCTATATTTTCTATATTACCATGGCCGCTTCTTTTAGCATAAGTTTTATCTCCATCAAACCATGCAACAGTATTTCCATTGCTTTTCAGAATAAAAACATCTTCTGAATTTGCTTTAACTTCTTCTGGAGTTCTTCCAGCATGATTTACACTAACACTTCTTAAAGGAACTTTTGTATCAATCTCAACTCTTTCCTTTCCAGTATAAACAATCTCTCCTAAATCAACATCAATTAAAACACTGGTGTCATAATCAGACTTTCCAAGTTCAATAAGGTCATTCTTTAAGCTTGCTTTAAAATTTACTTTTTCGCTTTCAATGGCAGTTGAAACTTTTGACATAAAATTATCGTAAGCAGTTAATATTTGTTCCTTTTCTGCAATATTTAAATTAGTTAATCTATTCTCCAATTTTATTCTTAATTCTTCCTGAAAATTATTGCTTCTTCCATTTCTAACTAATTCTGCAAAATCCAGCCCGTTAATAAAAGAATTAACTCTTTCTTTTGCAACTTCAGGACTTGTTTCTCTCTCGCTAAGCTTGCCTATTCCATCAGCTATGCTTTCAGAAAATGAGCTGTAAAACAAGCTGTCATAACCTTCCACATATTGCAATGAATTTCTGACAAGCTCATTAAATTTTTCTGCATTTTCTGCATTTGGATTCTTATAATAATTTAATAATGTTTGAATATTTTCAGGATTTGTTAACAACCTATTTAATGCCTGTTTTGTTTGCTCTTGAGTTCTTTCTGCTAAATATTGAAATCCTGGATTTTGTAATAATTGTTCTCTATTAACATTATCATTAAAAACAGAGGCAAAAATATTATCTCCGCTTTTTCTTATATTCTCCTGGAAAACATCTATAGCTTCTGAAATTCTATTCTTAGCTTCTGGTCCTAAATTAGGATTTTCAAGCTGCTCTTTTAATAGAGCAATAGCTTCTGATTGCACATCAACACTTTCCCCAACTAATGCTTTGTCTATAACTCTTTCCACTAGTCTAGAACCAGTTATTCTATCATCAGCTAAATCAATTATTTTACCTACATCACCTCTAGAAACAGCATCAGCAAGACTGCTTCTTGTGATTCTTACTCCTGCTAAATCATTTGCAACTGAAAAATCCAAATATTCATATCCTTTTTCATCAAATATTATCCCTTCGGCATTTTGAACAGCTTCTAGCTCTCCATATTTATTAAATTTAAGGAACATTTCCTTGCCAGTTATAGATTGATGGATCAGCCCAAGAGCAGGCTCTCCTCTGGAGTTAGTTGAAATAACACTGGCTCCTTCAGAAGTTTTTATATCAAGCCCTCCTTTTTCATTAAAGCTAAATTCAATTACTTCATTAAGATTTTTTTTATCTCTTAATATATATCCTAAATTAATCTGATTTGACCTTGGTAATTTAATTTCTAATTCTCCTAGCTTACCCATAAAATCATCAATAGCTTTTATTTTTTCAGCATCTTTTAAAGTTCCTTTGACTTTTTCAACAATTTCATCAAAATTTAAATTAGGATATTTTTCTTTTAAATCAGAACTTTCCTTTAAAAATCCAACGATTCTGTCATTTTCATCTAATTTAAAAAAACTTATATCTCTTTCAAATTTTTGTTTATCCCCATTAAAATCGTAATATTCAACAGCTATTTTTTTTGTTTTAGGATTCCAGGAAATGCTCTCTATTCCATAAGGCTTTGAGCCAAATCTCTCTCCATCTTTCCCAATTATAAATCCTTCAGGACTTGGGCTTAGGCTTCCTTCACTAAATTTAATAGTTTTTCCAAATTTACCATCAGAAACGCCAACAAAAAACTTTGCCTTCCCATCATTATCAGTTTTATATTCAATTTTCTTCACAAAAGCAGGTAACTTATCAAAATCTATCCACCCTTTTAACCTCCCATCTTCTCCAGCTATTCCTAATTTATTTCCTTCCCATTTTAGTTCTTTTAATAAATTAGAATCGACATTAATTTCTTCGATTAATCCTTGATAATATTTAGCCAGCTCAGGAGATTCTTTTTTGATTCTCTCCAGAGCTTTATTGGCAAGCTTTAATGTAAAATCTTTATCAATCTCATAAAGTTTTTGAAATAGCTTGTTTTTAGAACTATCATCTAAAAGAAATTTATTATTTTCACTCTTAAACCAGCTTTCTAGTAATTTTTCCATATTACCAGGATTACTTAAAAAACCTGTCATAAAAATATCAAGATTATCATCTACAATATCTTCCTGGGCACTTCCACTTAGCTTGAAGAATTCATCAATATTTTTTCCATAATCATAAACCTCTTTTTCTTTCTCAGTTAGTTTATTATAATCTACAGTTTGAGCGAAAGCACTACTAATTAAAATTAGAGGTATAATAATAAAAAATAATTTATCTACACCTTTTTTCATCAATAAGGTTGTGAAATATAGTATATAAAGTTTTTTTTGTTTATTTAACAAATTTATAGAATTCTTTTTCAGTAAACTATCATGGTTTGTCAATTGATAACTTATAAACAATAATTAACAGAGATAAAATAAAATTTTCAGTTTTTTTAACTTACTTAATAATCAAAAACATTTAATGCTTTTTCAATATTAATAACATATCCCTCCAGGACAATTTCCTCTGAATCCTCTATAAACTCTTGTTCTAGAATTCCAAGCTCTTCCAGTGGTTGTTCCAGATTGTTTTGTTGTTGCTTCAACTTTTGGCTTTCCAGTAATTGTTGGTGTAGTATCTCCGCTAGAACTTTCTCCCAAAATTCTCCATATTTTCCCTGGAGTCCTTCTAGTTCCATCACTTATAGGTCTATCTGGTGTTCCTCCTCCAATTCTTCCAATCCCACTATCAATATCTTGATTATCAGCTATTCCCCCATATCGAGGAACCCAGCCTTTTCCATCTCTTGATACGAAATTATTTTTACCAACAAAATTTTTATCTAAAACATTGAAAACAACATGGTTTGTCATTCCTTGAACATCATTAATAGTCCATTTTTCATCTCCTTTAACAACGCTAAGAACTTTTTCATTTGGATTAGTTGGTTTATAATTTCCTTTAAAATCAATAATTCCATCAAATGTCTTATAAACAATAGCTCCAAATCCAGGAGTTTTAATATTTCCATAAACTTTGTAAGCAACTATATTAGAATCATCAGGATTTTGTTTGCTAACTGCTGCATAATGTAAACCAGATGTTTTATCAATAGGAGTGCTAGGGTTTGGAAAAACTCTTGTAATACTTCCATCTGAATTTTCTAATCTTATCTCTGCCCCATTATTATCATTTCCAATATGCCCATTAGCCCAGATCTGATACTTGCCGCTATTATCTGCCAAAAACTTTGCCACATTTGACTCGCCAAAATGAGCTTTATACAAAGTCTTCCCTTCTGAATTTAAAATATTATAATCATTTGGGTCATATGATAAATCACTGGGGGAAGGAGCCACTCTTAAAATATAAGTTCCATCTCTTAAAAAAATCTCGCCATTTTTACCATCTTTAGCATATGATACATAAGCGCTAATTTTATTATAAGTAACATCTCTTCTTATTTCATATTTGTCAATATTATTAAGATTGTCTAAAGGAATTGTCTGTGTTCCTTTATCTTTATCTGTAATAATTATTCTCTCTCCTGTCTTAACATCACCAGCTTTATACACAATACTTTCTGGATTTGTATGTTCTACTAATCCTGACAATTTAGTAGTAAGCCCATTTTTTTCAATTGCCAAATTCAGCATTTTTGTCTGCTGTTCAGAAGTAAGTTGCTTAAGCCATTCTGTCCTTCCCTTTGCCATTTCATTAGGATTAAAAATATTTTCCAGAAAATAACTTTCCCATTTTTTCCATCTCTCCTCAGGACTCATAGCATCAAATTTTTGTTGTTCTGAAAGAGAACCACTCTTTACAAATCCAGGATCAGGCACTGCTCCTGGTATAGACCCAAGTACAGGATCACTTGAAGGATCTTGAGCATTAACTAAAACAAATCCAGCTATAATTATAATAAAATTTAAAATCACAAATAGAGCTTTTGTTTGTCCAGCTTTTACTTTTTTTTGCTCTGTTTTTGTTAATTCATTTTTCTTGTTTGTTTGATGTTTGTTCATTTTCAATTGATTGTACTAACTTCCCTCTACAAGTGCATCTGGAATTTCTATACCATCCTCGACAACTAAATCAATAGTTGGTTCATTTCCAGTATATTTATTTAAAAATTCAAATGAATAACTTTCAGGTGCAGTATGATTTTCAGAAATTATGACTAAACTTAAAACATCTGTTATAGGAATCAAGTCAAAGTACAAATCATTTTTTTCAGCCATTTCATTAATACAGTCAATGCAGTACATAGAACTGTCTTCTTTATGGCTCTCAGTATAATATTCAGCTAAATCTAAAACAGCATTTAATTCAGAATCTATAGTAATAGGAAAATCCTTTAACTCAAAAGTTGTTTTATGAATATCTTTAGAAATTCTTATAAGAAGGTTAGTTTCAAAATCAACTCTCTTATCTTTGATAAAAACTTCTGTTCTAGGATTTTTGAAATTCAAATCAAAATTATTTATATTGATTTTCTTTAAACAATTTCCAATATTATCATCTAAATAATGGGCAAGTTCTATTTCAATTTTTTGCTTTGATGGATAAACAACTTCTCCTTCGTAATAGTAATAAGGAATAAATATTCCTTCTAAGTTAAAGCTTTTTTCTGGCTTGTTGTAATAGCCGCCCTGGAATCCAATAGTTTCTAATGAATTTTTAGAAACTTCTTCCCCACATTCTAAAATCAAAGATTGTATCTGATTTAAGTCCGATTTGATATCATTTTTTTCAAAAAACTCTTTATCTAAATCAATCTTATAATATGCCCCTATAATAACGACAATAAAAACCGCTAAAATGACAAATATCGTTGTCTGCCCTGCTTTTGATCTGTTTTCATTAGAATTTCTCACTAAAGAAACACCTTTTTTCATCTATAAAACTAGAAAATATACTATATAAATATTGCTGAATTTTTAATAAAAAATTGAAAATCTGTATTATTCTTTAAATCAATTATTTAGAAAATGAATAATAGTATTAGAAATAACTATTTTATTTTCCATATAATCTCCATAAAACATCTTCTTTTATGGCAGATTCTAAATTATTTAAATTAATTAATGCTTCATAGTTTCTTCCATTGTAATTACCAAAATTTATTTTAATTAATTATAATTGATAGATATTTATAAATCTTCTAGTCATTTGCAAATTAAATACTTACTGCCCACTATCTGAAGATAAAATAGCCGTATGTAAATTTGCATACAGTCTATTTTATGTTAATTACAACTAACATAGATTTACAAGTCTTTTGGTAGGACTGCAATTTCACACGAAAAACTTATATATCTATAATGTCTTCAAAATAACATTAGTTAACAAATGAAAAATTTATCATCAATCCTAGCTTTAACAACTATGGCTATATCTATTAATGGCTGTTCAAGAACAATTGAAAGAGATTTGAAATCTAATCAAACAAAAAAACAAAATGATGTTAGATATGAAGATACCAATCCTTTTGAAAGAAAGGATATTGCTGAATTAAAAGGAAATAGTGTTAGTCCTTATGAAATTTCTAACGAATATGATTATGAAATATTACCTAGAGACATCAATCTTGTTCATTTTGTTATTGATAGAATTCAAGATGAGAATTCTGGAGGTCATACTACTGAGGATCTGATATCAGTTATTGGAACTAAAAGATTAGAGCATTCAGATAAAAATGAATTAAAGATATTTTGGAAAGCAATTGGGCCTTTTGAAAAAGAATTCTTTTTTCATGCATATAAAAATGTTGAAGATTTTCCCAAATTCCTTCCTTTTAACTACAAACAGCAATTTTCCAAATTTGACTTAAAAAAAATCAATTTAGAAGAAATAAAAGATTTTGAAGACAGAATTCCATGGAAATTCATTAAAGAAAACGATAATTACTCTAAATCAGACCAAGCAGTTATTTATTTTTTAAAGTATGTCTCTCCTAGGTTGCACTAATCTTATTTTCTAAGCTCATCTAAACTAAACTTACTATTTTTTGAACCATCTTCATACCTAAATCCTAGATAATCATTAGTCCATTGGGGTCCATAATTCCTTATAAAAAAACTTCTTGTTATCTGAGCATCTGGATGAGTTCTTAAATTATTTAAATATGTTATCTCATTACCTCTTTGACTACTTAATCTATCATCTCTATATCCTTCCCAAAATAATTTCATATTATCTTCTACACCTCTTTTTATTAAACCTCTTAATTGAATTGTATCTGAATCCCCCCATCTTGCATAAGTATTTTTTAAATTGGGGCTATTTTCAACAAGTTGTCCAAGACCAGCTAAATACATATTCCATTCCATTAAAGGCTGGATTTCATTTACTGGAACAACTGCAGTTTTTTCATAGTTTTTTATAGTTTTTAATTTACTAAAAAGAACTTTTGTTCCAAG
>ERZ1292623.3948-Hain-H51-01um-R1-3948-length-12407-cov-20_pt1 | contig 12407 bp, 10 predicted proteins | sample MGYA00564398_ERZ1292623 | MGnify/ENA primary metagenome ERZ1292623 (study PRJEB36523, sample SAMEA6512633) | groundwater metagenome | collected 2019-01-07 | study: AquaDiva: Metagenomics assemblies of 32 groundwater samples | reverse complement strand
ATTTGATTTCTAATAGATCTAAAATAGTTGGATAAATATCTATTAAGCCAACTGGTTTTTCTTCTATTTTGTTTAGTTTGTATTTAGAGTTTTTTGGTAATTTTAATATGAATGGGACATGTGTTTCTACTTCTCTTACTGTGTTACCATGTTCATATTTTCCATATTCTCCAAATTGTTCTCCATGATCTGCAATGAATAGAATTAAGGAATTATCGTATAAGTTGTTTTCTTTTAAATATTCCAGTAATTCTTGTATTGCTGCATCTGTTTCTAATATTTCTCCATCGTATTTATTTATATTAAAGTCCTCCTCTATATACTTGTCTGTATATTGTGTATGGTTGAATATATCAAATTCTTCTGAAGGGACATATGGTGCATGAGGATCCATATAATGCACATATAGGAATAAAGGCCTTTTATCTTTATGATTTTCTAGTGCAAAAATTGATTCTTTTGTTATTGTACTTGAATTAATTTCGAATGAGTCTGTCTTTTTATAAACCGAAAAACCTGTATTAAAAAGCTCTTCAAACAACCATGGATTACCCATAATTCCAATTGTGAAGTAACCATTTGATTTGAGAACTTCTGGCATTATTTTCACATCCTTACTTTCAAGGTTACCTAAAATAAGAAATGTATTTGTTCTATTATTTAATCCACCAGCTACACTAACCAGATGTGTTGTTGGGTAGAGAGAACTAAATAGTGTTGCAACTGAATTAACTGTCCAAGGTGCTTGGGAATAGGCATTTTTGAATAGTGTTGCATCTTTGGCAAAGTTATCTATGTTTGGAGATGTGTTATATGGATAGCCATATATTCCTAGGTGATCTGCTCTAAGAGCATCTGATAATATGATTATTATATTGGGTTTGTAAGGTGATTCTTGAATAATTTGTATCTCATCTAAGGTATTAGCCCCTTTTGGGGACATTGATATATAAAATAATGTAACTATAATCAATATTCCTATGAATAAAATTAATATTTGGGGTAATTTACCTGTTAATCCTTTTTTAAATTTATGAGATATCTTCTGTTTTATTGATTGCTTAAACTTAACAAAGAATCCAGTAATTGTAGAAAAGGCTAAAATTAAGAAAGGATAGATATGATTATAGGTAGTATATACAATTGGTTGTGATACCGCTTGCTGGCACAATCCTGTTCCATAACAAATAGATCCTCCACATACAATACACATCTTGCTTCTGACCCTGTTCAAGGATATGGTTATTTAAGCTTTATGGTTAAAAAAAATGCGCCGACTGGGATTTGAACTCCTGGACAATAAATTAACTGTCTCCCAGGTCAACGGCTTGGAAGGCCATTATTCTGCCACTAAACTATCGGCGCGTATATATTAATCTAGAAAAACACTTTATAAAATTTACTTAATTTTTTTGAGTTTCTCAGTTAACTCATCTGGTCTTTTCTTACCTTGTGTTTGCTTTAAGAAGGAAGAATGAATTTTATACTCTTTTTTTTCTTTTTTGGAACTTTTCTTTTTAACTAGGAAATATAATAAGAAACCAATTAATGGTATGAGTATGAAAAATATTACTATTATTGGAAATATTGGAATTGAACTACAATCTTGTGGGCAATTCTCTGAGTTTTCCCCGTAATCTACATCACAAAAGGCATTAGGACATAAAGGGTATGTATCTTGTAAATCATCACTGCCATCATTATCTGTGTCTGATTTTCTTGGATCTGTACCTTTTTCTCTTTCTTTAGAATCAGTTATACCATCCCCATCAGAGTCTAATAGTTCATCACAACTTGTCGTACATTGGCTACCACAATCAACTCCTTGCTCTCCTTGATTTTTTATATTGTCAGAACAAGTGGGACATGATGGACATGATGGACCTCCACAATCTGATTTTTTTCCTGAAGAGTCAATTATTTGATTTATTTTTATCTCTCCTTGGTTTAATATGCCATCTGAACAAGTTGGACAAGTTGGACATGATGGACCTCCACAATCTATTCCTGTTTCATTAGCATCTTTTATTCCATTATTGTTACATAAAACTGCAGGTGTTGATTTTTTGCAGTTTGGATCATCTGAGTCTGTAAATCCGTCACAGTCATCATCTAGTAAATTTTCACAAGTTTCATTTATTGGTTGTATTGCATTTTGACAATCATCAGACCATGTTCCGTTAATACATGCTTGCTCTCCTAAATTACAAATTCCTATACCAATACCACAGGGTCTTGTGCCACCTTCTGTGCATAAGCAATTTTCATCTACTATACCATCACAATTATTATCTAATCTATCAAAACAGATTTCTTCTCTAGGGCCTACTGAACAGTCTGACCATGCACCTTGAGTACATGTTTGAGTTCCTAAAGAACATACCCCCGGGAGGTTACATGGTCTTGTTTCTCCATTTTTACAGATAGTTTCTGAGGTTACACTAATTAAAGAAAAAGCAAAAAGTAGGAAGAACAATAATAATTTAAGTTTCATTTTTTTCTGGCTTCTTCAAATGCATTATTAATCTGTTCTTGAGACCAGCCATTAGACAATAATGTATTTGCGATTTCTTGTTTAGATTTGTGTTTTGATGCTCTTTTAATATAGTTAACTAGATTCTGTTTATCTGTTTTATTGAAAAATAGATTTGCTATTTTATTAAATATGCTTCCGGGTCCTTTGTAAAAATTAATATAAAATATACCTAATACTAAGAATATTAAAAGTATTATGATTATTGTCCAAGGTCTGCTTGGTTTACAGTCTTCAGGACAATTGTTTGTATCTTCTAAAGGGATATCACAAAGATTATTCCCGCATTGTACATCTGTATATGATGCTCTTTTGGTGGTGTCAGTTGGAGCATTAACAGTACTTACTATTAATGTATTAATATTTGTTATTTTATCTACTTTATCCTCTGGAATTGAATAGGAGAAAGTTCCATAGCCAGTGGATAATTTTTTCTTGATTATTGGATCTGACTTAATTACTTCTATTGAAGAGTCTAATAATAATTCTGAGGATGATGCAACTATTGATTTGGGTATTATATCTACAATATAGGCATCAGAAGGAGCTCCTGAAACTGTTCTTTTTATTAGAGTGTAATCATATGTTTGGTTTCCGAAAGTTTTAATGTAAATGGCTTGGGCATTGGATACAATATCTATTGAAGATTGAAGTTCTAGTATGTAATCCTCTAAATTTTGTGATGTACTGCCTAAAATTGAAGGATCTATGTTTGTGGGTGGTATTGCAGGTATATTTAAGGCTTTACTGCCATAGTATAAAAATCTAGGTACACTGTTTTTTGAGTTTTCAATTTGGTTTAGAAGAGTAAGTTTTTCAGAGTCTATTTCATCTTGAGTTTTAGATTTATTTGACTCAGTCTTATCTAATGTTGATTGATATGTTCTAAAAGTTGATTTTAATGAATCTACATTTATATTAAAACCGGATAGTATGTCTTTAGTTTCTGTATCACTAAATTCCTCTAATAATTTTAAGATATCATTTATTGTTGAATTTATATCTCCTTCACCTGTAAGAACTGAAGGGTATACTTCTACTGCTTCTATCATCCTAGATGATCCATACCTTACTTCTAATGGTATTATTTTAGATTCATTTGTTTCTGGTAAAGAAAAGTTATAGAAAGAACTAATTGGGATTGATAATGTATATCCATTAATGCTTAAAGTTTTTGAATCTATTTTTGATATTATATCTGGAGTTGATCTTAATTTTTGTAAAATAGTTTCTGAATCTCCAGTTGGAATTTGAGCATTAATACTAAAGGCATTAAAATATAATCTACCTGTTTTTTGCGATCCTACTTCTATCGGGATTATGCAAGAAGATTTAGTTTTATCACATGATTTTTTTAAATATTCATTAAGAGACCAGCCTAATCCAACATCTGTTTCTCCTTCAATAAACTGTGTTAAAGTTTTGTCTAATGTACCATTATAAACAGGTAATGAAATTTTTATGAAAAAATTATAGTTTAGATTTTGATCACAATTAAAAGAGCCGGCTACTTCATCAAAAACGCAAGTATATGATTTTTGTGTTGGTGTATTATCTTTTGATATTGAAAGTAAATTCGGAGAATTTTGGATATTCTTTGGATCATAATTTGATATTGCTGTTTCATTTTCTGCTGAAATGCATACCAAAAAGTTTCCTTGTCTGACTTTAGGTATTGTGTCAAAGTTGATTACACATTTACCCCACTCATCTAAAGAGGATTCTTTCTTTAATATACATTTTGATGTACCAAACGATTCACCTATTGTACTTGGCACTGATAAGAATCTTGCAGTTACATTAACAACTGGGTGAGCATCTGGATATTTTGCTGTTACATTTATTGATTTAGCTCTTGTATCAATGTTGAATTTTTCACATGCTGGAGCATTGAGTAGTTTTATATTAAAATTACCTGATTGTGTTGTTAAATCACCTGAGTCTCTATATGGAGTCCAATCAATTTGTTCTCCTAAATGAGACCATTCAATTAAACCATCAGACCCTACGTCTAAATATGGGAACTTTGGTACGCTACCATCAACTTCCCAACCACCAATATTACCTGATGCAAAGAAACCTATTGCATTTGTTGGTACTGAAATTCCTAGCTCTTGTATAAATGGTGGAAAGAAAATAGAATCTTCTGGTTGATCTAGAGGAGCTAGTTCTTTTTCTCCTGGGGATATTGTGTAATCTTTATTTAGTCTTGTTAGAATTTGATCTAATTTGGTAATGTCTTGGTTAGTACTAAATCTTACTTCTAATTCTTTATTTGGAACTGAATCAGAAAATGTTAATTCTATATTACCTGTTAATTTCTCTTTTTGAACAAATTGTTCTTTATTTAGTGATATTGTAATATTTGGATCTTCGATTGCTAAAACTACAAGAGAATTAAGTATAATTAACAAAAAGAATATTACATATAATTTAGCCATGAATTCACCTCTAATTTGTAAAGAAAAAGCTGTTTTTAATATATAAATTTTTGTGTTGAATAAGTAAGATATATAAAGAGGGATTTAAGAAAAAACCATGTACCATGACTAAAATGGAAGAGTTTTATGAGAAAAGGTATAAGCTACTATTAATTATACCTCTTTTATTATTAATTTTTAGTGTAATTTTTATGATTAATTTTTATTCTAAAACTGGAGATATAATGAATAAGGATGTCTCTTTAAAAGGAGGAATTAGCGCTGCTGTTTATTTGGAAGAAGCTGTGAATGTGGAAGAAATTGAGAATAGTCTTAGGAGTGAATTTGGTGATTCTGAGGTATTTGTAAGATCTTTAGCTGCGTTAGAGGAAGATCAGAATGGATTTATAGTTGAAGCTGGTGGTGAAGTAGATGATGTTATTTTGGAAGAAAAATTAGAGAATCTATTAGATATTGAATTAAATGACGAGAATTTTTTTGTACAGGTAACTAGCAGTAGATTAGGTGAGGATTTTTATAGGCAGATGATTAGAGCTATAATCTTTGCTTTTGTGTTTATGGCAATTGTTATTGTAATTACTTTTAGAAGTTTTGTACCTAGTTTATTAGTTATTTTATCTGTTGTATTTGATATTTTCATAACATTAGTGGTTATAGATTTAATAGGCTTAAGAATATCTGCTGCTGGTATAGCTGCTTTATTATTATTAATAGGTTATTCTGTTGATACTGATATATTGTTGACTACAAGAGTTATTAAAAGACGTGAAGGTAGGGTTTGGGAGAGATTTGTGGGAAGTGCTAAAACCGGATTAACAATGACATTTACCACATTAGCTGCATTAATCTTGGGTTATATTTTCTCAACTTCATTTGTATTAAAGGAAATGTTTTTGATTATTATAATTGGTTTAATTATTGATATTATATCAACTTATATTATGAATGCTTCTTTATTGAAATGGTATGTTAATAATAGGAGAGAGAAATATGAGTAGGAAGTTTTTTACAACAAGAGTAATGATACTTTTAATAGTTTTAATTCTAATGATTATTGCAATTAATCCTAATCCTTTTGCTACTGGTATTGAAGTTCAAACTGTAAAGGGAGAAATTGCTGAGCAAGGATTGAGAATTGGTGATAATATTGAATCTATCAATGGTAAGCCAATTGATAACGTTGAAGAATTTAATTTATTGATTGATAGTGAGTATAGGGAGGATAAAACCTTTGTTATAAAAACTAATAAGAGAGAAATTGCTTATATTGCTACTGAAAAGCCAACGGTAACTGTTAAAGAAGCTAGAAGTAATAATTTAGATGTTGGTTTGGATTTAAGTGGCGGTACTAGGGTTTTATTAGAACCTGATACTGATGAAGTTGTTTCTAATAAACAAATTGAGGATTTAATTGATGTTTTGAATAACAGATTGAATACATATGGTTTAAGTGATTTACAGATTAGGGCTGCTGAAGATAGAGATGGAAAACAATTAGTATTAGTTGAGATTGCTGGAGCTTCAAGACAAGAAGTTAGAGAATTAATAGAACAGCAAGGTCAATTTGAGGCTAAGATTGGGGAGAGAGTCGTATTTGTTGGAAGTGAAAAAGATATACCTTTTGTTTGCAAAGATGATGGAACTTGTTCAGGTATCAGAAGTTGTGATCAAAATGGTGATGGATACTCATGTAGATTTGAATTTCAAATTAGTTTAAGTGCTGAGGCAGCTAAGAGACATGCTGAAATTACTATGGATATACCTATTAATGTTAGTGATATCGGAACCGGTGGTGCATATTTAGCTGAACCTTTGGATTTATATTTAGATGGTGAATTAGTTGATAGTTTAAGGATTAGTGAAAATTTGAAAGGACAGGAAGCTACAGCTATTACAATTTCTGGTCCTGGTGGTGGTGCTACCGAGGAAGTGGCTTATGATGATGCTTTAAAGCAGATGAATAGGTTACAAACAATTATGATTACTGGAAGTTTGCCATTTAGTTTAAATATTGTGAAAATAGATAGTATAAGCCCAATTTTAGGAAGCAATTTTATTTATAATGCTTTTTTAGTTGGATTATTAGCTATTTTAGGTGTTGTGATTGTTATCTTTATCAGATATAGAAAGTTTAAGATTGTTTTACCATTTGTAGTTAATATGATTAGTGAAATAATTATTGTATTGGGAATTGCTGCTTTGATAAACTGGAGATTGGATTTAGTTTCTATTGCAGGTATTATTGCTGCTGTTGGAACTGGAGTTGATGATCAAATTGTTATTACTGATGAAGTATTGAAAGGAGAAGGAGTTATATATAATTGGAAAGAGAGGACTAAGAGAGCGTTTTTTATTATTTTTGCTGCTTATGCTGCTACTGTTGCTGCTATGATTCCTTTATGGAGTGCTGGAGCTGGATTGATGAGAGGTTTTGCAGTAACAACGATTATTGGAGTAACTGTTGGTGTATTTATTACTAGGCCTGCTTTTGCAAGTATGGTTGAGAAATTGTTCAGAGAATGATTAAGTAATTATATTTACAATGTTATCAATTAGTGCGCTTCCTGTTACAAATCCCATATAGAGCCCAATACTTTGCTCTAACCTATTTTTTTTCATATGTTTATTGAATTGAAGTGATGCTGTAGAAACGCATCCCAGGAGTAATGTATATTTTAATGAATTTGGTTCTTCATAAAATGCATAATGAAATGACTCAACTAAGAATCCAGTGACCATTCCTGCAACATAGGCAAGCAATGCATCTGTCCTCATTCTTTTTCTCCTATTTTTGAATATCCATAATATGTTTTGAACTTTCTACTAAAGAATCAAATGTTCCTGCATCTAACCAAGCTCCTTGAACAATCGAGTGAGTAAGTTTGTTTTCTTTTAGATATTCTAAATTTAAATCTGTTATTTCTAGTTCTCCTCTAGCTGAAGGTTTTAAATTTTCTATTTTGTTAAAAACATCCTTATCATATATGTAAAGTCCTACAATTGCTAGGTTTGATTTAGGATACTCTGGTTTTTCTACTATTTCCTTTACCTTATCTCTTTGGATTACTGCTACACCGAATCTTTTAGGATCATTTACTTCTTTTAAGAAAATATGTGCTCCTTCTCTAAAATCTGGCATTTTAATTTTTTCTATAAATATATTGTCTCCTAAAATTACAGTAATTGGTTCTTTATGTGCAAAATTTTTAGTTAATTTTAAAGCATGTGAGATTCCACCAGCCTCTTCTTGGATTTTGTAAGAAATATCTACTCCAAACTCTTCTCCACTTCCTAGATATTGGATTATTGCTGGAACTCCTTCCCTATTTGAGACTATACAAATTTCTTTTATTCCCATTGAGATTAAAGTTTGTAATGGATAATATATCATTGGTTTATCATAAACTGGGAGAAGATGTTTGTTTATGAATTTTGTAATAGGATAAAGTCTAGTAGCTTTTCCTCCAGCGAGAATTATCCCTTTCATGTTAATTTTCTCCACCAATCTTGATTGTTTTTGTACCATTCAACTGTTTCTTTTAGTGCTTCATCAAAACTATATTTAGGTTGCCATCCAAGTTCATTTTTTATTTTTGAAATGTCTAAACTATACCTAAAATCATGTCCAAGCCTATCTTCCACATATTCTATATAAGATTCATCTTTGTTTAATAATTTTAATATTTTTTTTATTATTGTTATATTTTCTATTTCATTTCCTCCACCAATGTTATAAGTTTCTCCAACATTTCCTTTATGTAAAACTAAATCTATTGCCCTACAATTATCTAAAACGTAAAGCCAATCTCTTACATTTTCTCCTGTTCCATATAAAGGTACTTTTTTATTTTCTAATAGATTTGTAATGGTCTTGGGGATTAATTTTTCTGGATGATGATAAGGACCAAAATTGTTAGAGCTTCTAGTTATTATAATCGGGAGTTTAAAAGTTTGTACATACGCACGGACTATTAAACATGCTGCAGCTTTTGCTGCTGAATATGGGTTATTTGGTCTCATATGATCTGTTTCTTTGAATGAGCCTTTTACTGTACTCCCATATATCTCATCTGTTGATATATGGATAATCCTATTAATCTTGTGTTTTCTGGCTACTTCTAGTAATACATGGGTTCCTTTTGTATTTGATTGTGTGAAAATTAAAGAGCTTGTTAGTGAATTATCTACATGGCTTTCTGCAGCAAAATGGACTATTGAATCTACCTCTTTCATTACATGATCCAAATGATCATAATTGCAAACATCCCCTCTTACAAATGTATAATTAGGATTATTTTCTATATCTTTTAAATTATCTAAGTTTCCTGCATAGGTTAATTTATCAAAGTTTATTACTTTATAATCTGGATATTTTTTAAGGATATGTCTAATAAAATTGCTTCCTATAAATCCAGCTCCTCCTGTTACTAATAGCTTCATTCTACCCCTAGATTGCTGTTTTTGGTTGATTTATATAGTTTATGGACGCGGGGGGCAGGATTTGAACCTGCAAGTCCAAAGGACCCGGTTTTCGAGATTCACCATAAATTCCGGTGCAATACCAGGTTATGCGACCCCCGCATGAGAATCTTTTTAAATAACTGATTTAGTGGAAAAATAATGTTACCAATAGTACATTTATTATCATCAATTATACCTGTAATATTATTATTTCCTATTTATAAATATTGGAGTTTTGTTTTTTTAATTGGTTCTTGGTTGATTGATTTTGATCACTACATCTGGTATTTTATCTATAAAAAGGATTTTAGTATTAAAAATGCTTATAGGTGGTGTAGAGACACTCATATGAAAGATCAGTTACATATATTTCATGTAATTGAATTTTGGATTTTGATGTTTTTTTTAAGTTTTATACATATACTTTTTGGAATAGTTTTTGCAGGGATGGTATTCCATTTAATTTTAGACTTTATAGATTATATTTATGAGGAAGTGAGATATAAAGGGCATAAAAGTACAAGGACTTTTACATTTAGCACATGGTTAAGAAGAAATTAAAGATATAAATTTAAGTTTTCTTTGTAGTAATTTATTGTTTTTTGTAAGCCTTCTTTGAGAGAAGTTTCTGGAGACCAACCAATATCTTTTTTTATTTTAGAAATATCTAAAACACAACTTCCTGTTTCATTTTCTAGCTTATCTTCTGGATAGGGAACGTGTTCAAATTTTCCTGAGTTGGATATTTCAATTATATTAGTTACAAAATCTTTGAATTTGGTTCCTATTCCTGTACCTATATTATATATCTGGTTATTTGTTTTTTCTGATTTACAAATTTGAGTTATTGCTTTTGCAATATCTTTTACAAAGATATAATCTCTTAATTGTTGACCGTTCCCAAATATGTTTATAGTTTCATTTCTTAGGGCTTTTCCTATTATAAAACCTGCATTCCCAACATGATGTTTTATTTGTTGTCCTGGACCATATGGTTGTGGCATTCTTATTATTACTGAATTTATATTAGAATTTTGATAAATTGATTCTGCTATTGCTTTATTTTTTGCATATTGAGTTTGAGGATTTAATGGATGAGTTTCTTTTACTAAATTTTGTTGTGGTTTTCCGTAAACTAATCTAGAACTTGGAAAGATTATTTTAACATTTTTATTTACTTCATTACAAGCTTCTAGAATATTTTCTTGTCCCTTAATATCAATATCAGAAATTTGATTTGGATCTTGCTTAGGATCTAATAATGCTGCGAAATTGATTATAAAATCTTGGTTTTTTATGTACTTTTTTAATAAATTTATATTTAATATACTACCTTCAATTATTTTTGGTTTGTCTCTAACTTCATGTAATTTAAAAATCTCTTCTTTAGTATCTGTTAGTATTGTTACTTCTTCATTATTTTTTATTAATCCTCTGGTTAGATTACTACCTAAAAATCCTAATCCTCCTATTATTAAGTATTTAGACATCTTTTATTGCTTTATTGTATGTTGATATAAAAAGCTTTGCAACATAATCTAGGCTATAATTTTCAACTATAGTCTTTCTTGCATTTTCAGAATATTTTTTTATATTTAGTTTGCTTACTTCTTTTATTTTTTTTACTATATCTTCTGGATTATTTGATTTGAAGAAGAAACCATTTTTATTATCTATTACTAAGCCTGGTAGGTTTCCAACATTTGTTACTATTGGAACTGTTCCCATACTCATAGCTTCAATAACAACATAAGGTAAACCTTCCCATTCTGGTGTCATGACAAAAAATTCTGATTCTTGTACTAAAGGAATGTATTTTTCTGGTGGTAGTATACCTAATAGTTTAACATTTTTTAATGGGGTGGCTATTTGTTCTATTTCATCTCTTAGCTCACCATCTCCTACTAATAATAATGTATAATCTTTTAATTCTTCCATTGCGGTTACTAGTTTATCCACAGCTTTTTGTTTCGTAAACCGACAAATACATATTAATTGATTTTTCTTCTTTTTATTACCTGGTCTAAACTTGTTAATATCTATTAGATTTGGTATAACTTTAAATAGTGGCTTTTTTTTGAGGATTTTATTTGCTCTTTCCTTATAATGATTTATGGTTACATCTGCTTGAGAAACTATTGCTGATGTTTTTTTTAAATTATAATCTGAAATTAAGTGATAAATTTTACTCATATAATTGCTTATGAATTTTTTATTTTTTCTAGAATAAAGCTCTTTTATTCCTAAGTGAAATACCCAATGTGCTGTGACAATAAAGGGCAATTTAGATCTTGCCGCAGGCACTGCTGTAATGCCCATGCTTTGTGCATCTATTATGTCTGGTTTGAGTTCCTTTAGTTTTTTTGTTGCTGAGATTACAAAAGCAGATTCATAGAATAATCTGTAAATGTATTCATAAAGTTTTAAAATTCCTTTATGAACTCCGAATTTTTTATGTGGTAACCCTACATTATGAATTATCGCTTGTTCAGGAGGCTTTACTAATTTTTCAGAATTTTTTTTACTAGTAACTATATGGACTTCATGTCCTTTATTTATAAGAGCTTGTGCTAAATTTGTTATGTGCGTAGTACCTCCCCCAAGCGTATAAGGATAGGGCATTAACTCTAAAATAACAATTTTCATTTTAAATGTGAGTTTAAGATAGATTTATAAAGATTTATTTTTTCATAGTGTGGGGGGGTTTTTTAAGTGCAAGAGGACGAAAATAAGGAGTTAGAAGAGAGAAAAAATAAGGCTAAAAGTTTCATTTTGAGTAAGGTTAATGCTCTTCAATATATATTGCTCTTTTTGATAATTTTGCTAGGTACTTATATAAGGTCTAGACCAATATCTAAATTGATTGATATAACCACTGAGGAATATATCTCCTTAGAGTTGGATTCTACTTTGTTTTTAAGATATGCTGAATATATAGCTGAACATGGGAAGTTATTTTTAGTAGATCCTAT
>ERZ1292623.3947-Hain-H51-01um-R1-3947-length-12408-cov-13_pt1 | contig 12408 bp, 18 predicted proteins | sample MGYA00564398_ERZ1292623 | MGnify/ENA primary metagenome ERZ1292623 (study PRJEB36523, sample SAMEA6512633) | groundwater metagenome | collected 2019-01-07 | study: AquaDiva: Metagenomics assemblies of 32 groundwater samples | reverse complement strand
ATAAAAGATTCAATTATTGACCATCTTTCTAGGCTGAGCCAAATCCTAAATTGAATATAATTGTTGTTAGTTACCCTAAAACCTTGTTTTTAGGCGCTCGGAGAGCGAGTTGACGACTGGCACAATCTTTATTAACTAGTTCTAGATTGCTTATGAAATGCCAGCTACCGAAATCAAAGATAGTAAAGTCATCGAAGATCTTATTAGGGAAATAGAAAGAGGAACGCTAATGTTTATAACATTTAAAGATAATGATGGAGCTAGTCGCTCTTATCTTGGTGTTTATAGAAGATATTCGGGAAGTGCTATTGGGGCCAGAATTGATTTTCTTAGAGAAGATGGCGAGCATTCTATAGCTATCGATGCTTTAGAATCGGTAATTATTTTTAATAAAGGAGAAGAATATAAATTCTTCAGAGATGCCAGTCGTCAATTGTAACTAAGCCCTGTTAAGTGATGTTTTCGTAAGGAAAAGTGCAACGTCACAAGCGAAGCGCAGAGTGCCTGCAACTATTGTTTCGTTGGGTCGGCTCGCTCGTTTTTTATTAACTTATCAGTAGTTAATAATATGAGAAATGCTCGCAGAATACAAGGAAAGATAGCGGAGCTTGTAACCAGGTATGATTTTTTATATGACTTAACAGACTACCCTGATTTTTATTTTAGCAGCATCCAAGACTTTAGAGATAATGAAACAGCGATTAGAAACGGAAGACCTTTTGAGTTCGCACGAGTTCGATATTTTTCGAAAGAAGATAATGAATTTGAGATGAGAGACCAGACTGGTAGTTTGTGGGGGAGATTATATGTAGATGGCACTGAATCTGCTTGCAAAGCTGAATCATGGTTTCAAAGAAATATTTTAGGTGATCCAATCAGAAAAAAATTGAAGGGACTAAACGGCGGAGACTCCATGCACAAAGTTTCTTTACAAAAAAATAATAAGAGAATCTATGTTTTGGATTTCGATGTTCCCGGCCCGTCAGCTTTGGACAGAAATGAAGCAGAGTATCTTACTTGGAGATTTCCTAAGTTAGCTCCATCTTTAGTAACTGCCTGATTTTTTATCAAGGAATTTAATAAACAGATTTGTTTAATAGACAGATTCGAACACAAACTAAAAACAAACGAGCCGAAATCCTTAAATACTTACATTTCTTACAAATAAGGAGTCAAAATGCAAGAAGAAATAAGAGAAATAAGAACAGTGAAAATAACGCGAAAAGGGCAAGTAAGTATTCCTTCGGCTGTGAGAGCGAGAGCTGGTTTTGAAGAAGGCGCGAAAGTTAATGTTATAGCTTACGATGATAGAGTAGAATTGAGGCCAATGAAAAAAGAAAAAATTAGCGAGGCTATGATGTGCTATATAATGTCAGAAGAAGCGCTGGCAAAAAATTGGGATACTCCAGAAGAGGATGAAGCATGGAAAGATTTGTAAAAGGAGACGTTGTTGTCTTGGAGTTCCCTTATACTGATTTGTCAAAAACTAAGAAAAGACCGAGTCTTGTTGTCGCTAACCTCAAAGGAGATAATCTTATTCTTTGTCAAATTACAGGACAATCGAGACCTGATCCGGATTTGATTGATTTAAAGAAAAATGATTTTCAAACTGGCGGATTGCATAGGGAAAGTTTTATTATGCCTTCTTTCGTTTTTACAATTCACAAATCAAAAATAAATTATGTTGCTGGAAAAATCAAGCAAGAAAAAATAAAAGAAGTAGAAAAGAAACTTTGCGAGATTTTTACAAGATAATAATTTCTCGCTGAAGGCGAGACGATCTATGGTGTTAGCCACTTGCGAGCCGACCCTTATTTATTTTTGCAGGCATTTCACTTAATCAGTGTTATGTTCTTTTTCCATGCGAAGTGTGGAAAAATTGACGACGAAGTTGTCAAAGTTATGACGGACTGAACGTTAGTGAGGGAGTAATAATTGGTGAAGAGCTTTGCTCTGAACGGACTTATAATCGTTGTTATATTCTCCGAGCTTTCGCAAAAGCGAGAGTGAACGAAGTGAACGTGACCAAGGGACAATTTGATTATTTATAATATAAATTTCCCGCAGGCGTATGCTCGACTGTAAGGAGAGGATATGGAATATAATGTGTGTTATAAGCACCTTTGTGACTCAGCTTGTCTGACAAAACAAAGGCAAAAATTTAAGATAGAACTTTCTGGAAAAGTTTATTGTGAAATCATTAAATTTTTGGTTATGACGGACTGAGCTTTGCGAGGGAGTAATAATTGGTGAAGAGCTTTAGCTCTGAACGGACTTATAACACTATATATACTCAAGTTCTTTTATTCTTCAGCTAGACTCTCTCTACCCTCCAAATTTTCATTTCCATAAAGATTTTTTTCACACTTACTTCCTAGTTGTAAATCATCTAGTGGGCTTCTTACATCTAACATTTTTGGCGAAGCCATATGAACATAAATTTGGGTTGTTTCCGGGGATTTATGTCCAAGTAATGATTGAACAACACAAAGGCTATAATTATTTTCAATTAAATGTGTTGCGAAACTGTGCCTTAGAGCGTGAAGGTGCACTCTTTTTTTAATTTTAGCCTTTTTAGCTGCTTTTTTTAATATTTCTTGAACAGACCGTGGACTCATTCTTCCATTATAGCTCTTAAAGAGAAAAGATTCTTTATCTAAGTTATTATGGGTAATATAGTCAAGTAATTCTTCTTTTAACGAATTGGCTATGATAAATAACCTATCCTTATTTCCTTTGCCTTTTCTTACATAACCAAAATTATTCTCAAAGTTTAAATCACATACTCTCAAATTAAGTAGTTCACTTACTCTTAACCCAGCTGAATACGTTAATTTTATCATCAATTTATGTTTTTTATTTTCAATTGAATCTATTAATTTAACAACTTCCTCTTTGTCTAAAACTGTTGGCAATTTTCTAGGCACTTTTGAGTATTTAATATGATAAAACCACTTTCTTCTATGCAATACATCTTCCATCATGAATTTTAGTGCTTGTAAATGAACATTAATTGTGCTTCCTGAAGAATTTTTTTCTATAAATTTATTTAAGAAATCCTTAATATCTTTTTTAGTGAATTTTTTTGGTTCTTTATGGCAGAATCTTAAAAAATTATTAATGCAAAAACAGTACGTTTTTATTGTTTGGATACTATACTTTCTTCTTAACATCTCTTTTTTCATTGAATCTAAAATATCTATCATTTTTTATAAATAAAAACTAAGAGCCTTCCTAATTATTTTTGGTTTTAATTTATTATATTTTTTAATAAAATTTTCAATATCTTTCTGAGTAATTTCAAATGGCGGCCTGTCACAAAATCTTTCAAATTTTTCAATAATAGAGCAATAAAATTTTGTGTCTTTTTGATTATGGCCATTTAATTTTTCAAAAAACATAAAGCTCACCCCTGATTTGAAATTTTATTTTCATTCTTTTTAATCAATAATCTGCCATTGATTGGCAAGGCATTGAGCAATACGTGCATCCCGTTGCCGTCTTTTGTTCTGAATGCAATTCCAATTTTCTGCCATGTTGTTTTCTTATTTTCCTTTGAGAAATAATCTATTGCACTTAAAACCTGAAATGTTTCTTTGGACATTTTAGATTACCTCCTTTGTTCATAATCATGGTACTAAGACTTACTAGTATATAAATGTTACGTCTTCTTGTCACTTAACATTATTACTAAAAGTATACTTTTTTAAATAATAATTATTATAAACCGTTTATAGGAAAGTTATATTTTATGAGAAATCTCACGCCATTTGAAAAAGAAGTGGCTATTAGGAAGAAATTATTGGAATATTTAAAGAAACATCCTAAAGGGCTGACTACTACTGAAATTGGTAAAGATACAGGGATTTCAAGGAAAACGCTTGAAAAGCACTTGCAGTTGCTTGTGTTTGAGAATGAGCTTTATATGAAGCAGTGGGGGCCCACCCGTGTTTATTATCCTAATCATAGGGTTCATTATGTTGATTTTAAGAAACTAATGATTAACAATAGAACTTATTGGTTTGATATTATGAAGAACGAATATGGAGCCTATTTGTTGATTCAGGAGAAGAGAAAGGACGGCAAGGAATGGATGACAAAGGGTTCTATATTAATACCTTTGAAAGAAAGCAGGAGATTTGGAGCTGCTTTGAATGAGATATTAAGGGATAATCGACTAATAAAGCTTTTAAAAAGCAAAACATAAATCTTTTAAATGGCATTATAAAGGTTGATAACATGCTAATTCCTATTCGTTGCATGAGCTGCGGTAAACCAGTAGCGCATTTATGGGAGAAGTACCTGGAAAGAATTAGTAAAGGGGAAAATAGAAAGAAAGTTTTAGACGAACTAGGATTAGAGAGATATTGCTGTAGAGCTTTGTTTTTAGGTCATGTTGACTTAATTGAAACTGTTGCCAGGTTTAAGAAGAGCTAATTGTTTAGTTAAGAAGATAACCTAAATGATAGTTAGAGGTTTTTATTTTGGGTAATATTTTTAGCATTGTCTACTATTTTGATCATAAGTTTTTCAAATAAAAATAAAAGAAAAAATAAAATATTTTTAAGAACCTTATTACTAAGTCATCCAGTCATTTAAGTAACGGCCTTCTGCATTTTCCTTTTCACAATCCCTGCATACGTATGGATCGCTTCTTGCGGCTTTCAAAATTGAATTTCCGCATAAAATGCAAATGTTTCTTTTGACCATGTCTTTCCCCCTTTTAACCTTTTTAATAATAAGCTACTATGCACTTCTTTCTTGAGGCCTCCTCAATAGCTTCTTTTTCTGTAAATAGTCTTATTTTTTGTGTGTTATCGGATTCGTTAATTAATTCAATCTGAATCATCTTTAATCTCCCCAAGCCCCATTATAGCCCATCATAAAGGCTTCTTCTTCCGGAGAAATCTCATCATCTTCTAAAAGCTCCTCCATATAGCCTTCATCATAGACGTCATAAATAAGGTCCTCGCTCTCGACGGATCTTTTTTTTCTTGGCATACTTCCCCCCTATGTTTATCTTGTATTGGAATTATATTCTTCTCTGCTTATATATATTTTATTTATATTAAGAATATATTGTATATTAAATTTAAATATTGCTATATACGAATAAGTTTTTAAATAATATTCTTATATATTATTGAAAATGGCTAAGAAAAAACCTGCCGACTATTCTACAGGTATAGACGAATTTCCAGATGATGAATACACATATTCAACGCCTAGATTTAGGCTGACTGCCAAACCTGAAAATACGTTAGAAGTTAAAATAATACAGGCTATAAAAAATGACCCTGGATTACAGGAAAAATTAGAGTTTGAAGAGTGCAATGCGTTTCATCCAGAAGGCGCGGTTGGTGCACATATCGAGCAAGGTATCAAGTATGCGCGGATGATGGTTGCGAGGTACAGAGATTGGAAAAGAGATGAGCAATTGATTATTTCGGCATATTTCCTGCATGACTTATGTAAGGCTGATGAGGAGTTTTTTGAGTATGAGAGAGAAATCCGGCCCGAAAAGCATCATGCACTACTTGCCGCGGAGATGTCAGAAATATTAGAAATACTGACTATTGAAGATGATTCTATAGCAAAATTAATAAGGCATCACGATGTCCACTATAGGCTTCATAGAGATAGCCAATATTGGAAAGATGACGAGGTTTGTAGGAATTTTAGATTTAATTTTCGTGGTTTTAGTACGCGAGAAATGGAGGCACTGATTAGGTTGGGGCTAGTTGATAGGTATAGGCCTAAACCAAAGAAAAAAACTAAGGAAGAACGTGAGGTATATAACCGCAATAAAAGAATCTACAATAAGGATATGAAATGGTTTATAGAGACTGCGATAAGAAGCGCTTTGGTAGATTCTAAGTTTAAAGTTTTTTCTTAGGATATTGATAAATGGATATATTGTTTTTAAAAAACATAATATTTATATAGTTATATATATTTTTTATTGTTGGGGGGACTTTAATTGGAAACAAGAAAATTAATCAAATTCGGCAACTCTTCGTATGTTATTTCATTACCTGGAAAATGGATAAAAAGTAATAACCTGAATAAAGGAGATTTAATTTATTGTAAAGAAAATGGGCAAAAAGAACTTCTCCTTTCTTCTGAGATAAAAAAAGAAGTTTATGAAGAAAAAGAGATAGTTGTAAGAATTGATGGAAAAACAGAGCGAGACCTTGCAAGGGAGATTGTATCTGCTTATATTAATAATTTTAAAACCGTGAGGATGATTGGTAAGGAGATAGAAGGAAAGGCAACTAAAATTATTGGGATTATACATAACCTTATTGCTTTGGAGATCGTTGACCAGACTAGCGAATCTATCGTAGCTAAAGATTTTCTTAATATGAAGCAAATTTCTATTATTCAACTGATTAGAAGAATGGATGTATTAACGAGAAATATGATTGCTGATTCAAAAAACTGCACTAAGACGCTAGCATATGACTCATTAATTAGAAGGGACAAGGACGTCAATAGGCTTGCTGTGCTTGCCCTGAGAACCATAAATTTCCTTTTGGTTAATCCGCATGATGATTTTGATAGCATATCGCTTTTCCATTTTTATATTGTTTATGACAATTTGGAGAGGATTGCAGACGACACAAAGAGGGTTGCTAGATACTTAATTAAGGCTGATGCAAGCAAATCAGAAATGGAGAGAATTAAAGACATTTACGATGCGATTGATAAGGCATTTCAGGATACTATGAGGGCCTATTACTTGAAAGACACACAACTGGCAAAGAAAACTTCTAAATATATACGTGAATCTATTATGAAGAAGTGTTATGAGATGGAAACCAAAACAAAGAATAAAAACTGCGCGATTCTAGCTGAAAAATTTAAAACAATGGCTAAGCATGTAAAAACCATTGATAGAATTAACTATTAATGAGTGGAAATGTTTAAAAAGGATGTCTAAGGAACAAAATGAATCGATTTATTGGGATGGAAGGAAAAATGGATATGGGTACAATACCTTTGAATGATTTTGGAATTAGTAAAAGAGGATTGGAATCTGCGCTTGAAAGAGGGATAGGATTTAGGCCTTCGATATTTGATAGTATTCATGGCGGTGAAAAGGTATTTGTTGTTCCGTATAAAGATTCGAGGGCGACTGAATTATTTAAATTTTCTGTGAGATATCAAGGTCAGAATGGTTCTGATGTTAGTCATCCCCTGATATTGAAACACTATAAAAGAGATAGCAGAAGAAAGGGGGAACGAAAATTAAATGACGAGACCACTTTATTACGGTTTTATGAGCAATATTGTGGAGGCGAACATTTTCCATTGCTTCATTGCAAAATGGTCGAAAAGGGATTTTTTATTCGCGATTATATTCCTGGAGCTACTTACGAAGAAGTTAATGATGCATTTGTAAAGAAGATCGTGGAAGCTGAAAATACTATCCTACATAGTGAAGATATGATTGAAAAACAAAGGGCTGAAAGAGAGAAAAAAATTTTTGAGAGAAATCAGAGATATTTGCTAAATTTGGTAATTGGAATTCTTGCAAAAATACATCACATAGGAACTAGTAATTTAGAGTTTTTAAGAAAAAAGACAGAGATAGCAAGGTATAGAATACGTAGCCCAGGTATTGAGTATTATAGAGAAGATTTTGTTACATATGTAACAAAATTATTGGGTGCTTACACTAGAGGCAAAGAAGAGCAGAATAAAGAATTGAGAAATAAATTGGCATTAATATTCTCTCATTCTAGGGGTGCTGATTACATAGGAAAAAAAGTAGACCTTGTATTGGGCGATGTTCATGCTAGAAATATTGTAATCGCAAGTGCAACAGGAGAAGATAATGCTGAAGATTTATTTGGGCCCTCATCATTGGATGCAAAAAGCGATTCCCTTGTGCAAAGGATCTATTTTACTGATGTTGGAAGAGGCAGAGTTGGTACTGCTGTTAGCGATTTAGTTGATATTTTGAATTATCCCAATATATGCTCTGATATAGCGATGAAAGAAGATGCTCTTATAAGGTACGTGAATGAGCGGGCTAGATTTGAAGGAAGGGTTGCAACGGCTACTGATTTAGGGAACCTTTTGGATGGGTATCACTTTTTAACCATATTTAAATCTCCTCACGCGTCAGTGGTTGATGAACAACATAGAAAGCAATATTTTGAACTGCTAATGAAAGAATTGGAGAGGGATAATAATCTAGCTAAATTAAAAGCTATTTTTGCTCCTATCGCATCTAGAATTTTATAATAAAAACATTTAAAAGACTATTTCTATATATATTTAAGCATATATTATGGCTATTTTTTAGCATTTAGAAAATGATAAGACAACCAATTTTAACCTTTCTGGGACATGTAGATTCTGGAAAGACAAGTATTCAAGATTTTATTAGAGGGACGAATGTTACTGAGAAAGAGGCTGGTGGAATAACGCAAAAGATATCTTCTACCAATATAAGCACTGTGCAAATAAAAAAAATATGCGGGAATTTACTAAATGCGCTTAGGATTACTTTGAGCATACCTGGCATATTGATGATTGATTCCCCGGGGCATGCTGCATTTACTAACTTAAGGAAGAGGGGGGGAAATTTAGCTGATATTGCTGTTTTGGTTATTGATATTAAGGAAGGCGTGATGCCCCAAACAGAAGAATCTATTGAAATCTTGAAAGGCTATAAAACACCTTTTGTTATTGCATTGAACAAGATTGATACTGTTCATTCATTTAGATCAAATCCTAGTTCTCCGCTTGTTGTAAACTTAAAATCTCAGTCTGATAGCGTTATCAAGGATATTGAAACTAAGCTTTATGACGTAGTGGCGAAGATATCTGAATTTGGATTAAATGCTGAAAGGTTTGACAGGGTTGAAGATTATACCAAGCAGATTGCAATTGTTCCTTGCAGCGCAAAAACAGGTGATGGAATTTCTGAATTATTGGCTGTGTTAGCAGGGCTGGCGCAAAAGTATCTGGAAGACTCCTTGAGCATTGAGGTGAAAGGCGCAGCAAAAGGAACTATACTTGAGGTAAAGGAGATGAAAGGTGCTGGAAAAGTTTTAGATGTGATTCTTTACGATGGAACATTAGGGCAGAACGACAGGATTGGGATTGCTACATTGAATGACGTGATATTTACAAAAGTAAGAAATATTTTTGTGCAGAATAAAGGCAAATTGGTTAGTAAAAAGGAAGTGTCTGCTGCTGCCGGAGTGCTAATTGCCGCTCCTGAAATTGATGATGTTGTTGCTGGAATGCCACTGCAGGCAGTAAGAAATAATGAAGATGTGGTTAGAGAAGAGCTAAAGCAAGAGATTGGCGAGGTAGTTATTGAAACTAATAGGAATGGTGTTATTATTAAGGCCGATACTTTAGGTTCTCTTGAGGCTTTGAGCTATATTGTAAAAGAAAGAGGAATTCCTGTTAAAACGGCCTTGATTGGTGCAATAAGCAAACATGATATTGCTGAAGCCAGTACTGAGAAAGAATTAGACAAGAGAGTGGTATTTGGATTTAATGTTAGGAATAATATTCACAGCGATATTAAAGTCATTACAAATAATGTTATTTACAAGATATTGGATGATTATGATGAATGGGTAAGCAAAATTAAGAAAGAAGAAGAGCAAAAAGAGTTAAAAGAGATTGTTTACCCTGCAAAAATACAGATTTTAAGAGGGTGTGTTTTTAGGCAGTCTCATCCTGCCATCGTCGGTGTTGTTGTTTTGGCCGGGAAGCTAAGGAATGGCGTTGCATTGATTAAGGGTGACGGCTCTAGAGGCGGGGAGATTAAGAGCATGCAGCTTGAAGGCGAGAATATGAATGAAGCTGATAAAAACAAAGACGTTGCTATTTCATTGCCTGGGATTACTGTTGGAAGGCAGATTGATGAGGATGATATATTATATAGCGATATTCCTGAGAAGGATTTTGTTAAATTAAAAAAATTAAAAAAATTTTTAAAGCCTGAAGAAATTGAGGTTTTAAAGGAAATTGCTGTTATTAAGAGAAAAAACACTCCTGTGTGGGGGATTTAAATGGTGGATATTAAACTAGTTATTAATGATGTAAAAACCGGAAAGAGCTATAAGAAAGAAGCTAACGTGGACTTTGTCGGAATTAGGATAGGTGAGAAAGTTAATGGCGACCATTTTGGCTTTAAAGGTTATGAGTTTGAATTAACTGGCGGTTCTGATATTGCTGGGTTTCCTATGAGGAAAGATATTCCTGGGAGCGTAAGGAAAAAAGCCTTAATTGGCTCTGGGCCTGGTGTGCATATAAGAAGAAAGGGAGTAAGATTAAGAAAAACAGTTATTGGAAATACTTTTGGCGCTAATTGCGTGCAGGCTAATCTGAAGGTTATAAAATACGGAAGTGAGGGTTTGGAAAAAATACTTGGAATAGAGAAGAAAGATGAGAATGTTGATAAGGAGTGAGTTAATTTAGTTTTATAACTAACGCACAGTTATTTGATTTTTTTATTTTGATTTTGGACTTTGGCCTTAAGGTAATTGTTTTGTGATTATTGTCGGCTGATACAATAGCTACATTTCTATTTATTTTCATTTCTATAACGCTGTTGTCTTTGACAATAATCGGATTTACAGGGCACGTTGAATTATTAAATGCTATGCCTATATTGCCTTCCTTGAAGCATTTTTTTGTTATTGAGCTGAAATAACCTGATGAGCCGTATGGCGTGGAAATAATTATACCATCGCCGATAAATTCATTCTTATATTTTTTATTGTTTATTTTTAAATTGAACCTCAATGCTTCATACTGGTTTTTGTTTCTTATGATGATATCATTTACTGCGATTAAATTTCTTGCTTGCAATTTTATTAATTTTTCAATTTTGTAATCTTTATTTTTAATTTTTTTTAGGATTGTTTTTGAAGGTTCATTAGTGCATAACTTAGAAGTTTTGCTGTCCCTGACCAATACCTTTGGTATTCCTGGAGATTTTCTTTCAGAAATGAAAAATGTCCCATCTCCGCCGACAGAAAAAACTATATCTGGATTTTTGTTTACGATTTTAAATCCTGATTTCTTTAATTCTTTTTTTAGATCTACTGATGAATATTTTCCCTTGTTTACAATTGCTATTTTCATGATTTAAAGATTATTTGGTTGTTTTTATTGTTTTTCCTATGTCTATTTTTCATTAAATTTGATTAATCATTTTTGAGTTAATAAAATAGCTTTATAAAGCATTAAAAAATTTAAGTAAATATGAAGCATGACTTGAAAATTATTTTTATTATGATTGCGCTTTTTCTTGCTGCACAGTTTATCGGGCTGATCGTTGTTGACAAGCTAACTGATGAAGAATTGGCGTTTGGCATTCAAAGACCTGAATTTGACAGGAATACGGGCTTTATACATATATTTGCCATTATTATTATTGTGACTGTTGTTGCTTTGATTATTGCAAAGTTTAATGCGGTCAGACTGTGGAAGTTTTGGTTTTTTCTTTCATTGGCGGTGGTGCTTACTATATCCTTAAGCGCTTTTGTTAATGAGTATATAGCCCTGTTTATTGCTTTGTTGGGTGCGTATTTTAGGGTTGTTAATCCGCAGATTATTGTACATAACATAAGCGAGTTGTTTCTTTATGGAGGCTTAGCTGCTATATTTGTACCTGTATTGAATATTTTTTCAATATCCATTTTATTGATATTGATTGCTGTTTATGACGCTATTGCGGTATGGAAAACAAAACATATGGTGCATTTAGCTAAATTTCAAAGCAAGCTAAAGTTATTTGCCGGAATTTTGATTCCTTATGGGAAAAAAAGAGCTGCAATACTTGGAGGAGGAGATATTGGATTTCCATTGTTGTTTTCTGGAGTAGTTGTAAGAGAATATGGCAATGTTGGACTTGTTGTTCCTCTAGCTGTTGCATTAAGCTTGTTTCTTTTATTGTATTTTGGGAATAAGGAAAAGTTCTATCCTGCCATGCCGTTTTTAACTGCGGGATGTTTTGCTGGGTTGTTTATTGTGAATATGCTGGTTTGAATTTAAAAAGTTTATTTAAAACTGAATTCTCTTTCTTCTGCCTTGGGGGATTCTTTATTGCTAGAAAAAATTATGTACCGTAATAAATCATAATCTGATCCAAGATTGAACACTTTAGTTTTGCCTATTGTTGCTGTTGCCTTTGCATGAGTATGTCCGCAAAAATGATAATCGCCACCATTTGCTTCTAAAACATTTCCAATTAGACTAGAGCCACTATAAGCTTCCATGAAGTATTGTTCAGGTGAATCTGGATGACCATTTAGAGATAAACTAGGAAGAGTGTGACTTAAACTAATTTTTCTTTTTGGAATATCTGTTAATCTATGACGTCCTCTCCACACTAAAGTGTGGAGTTTCCAATAACAGATGTCTCAGTTG
>ERZ1292623.3946-Hain-H51-01um-R1-3946-length-12409-cov-5_pt1 | contig 12409 bp, 11 predicted proteins | sample MGYA00564398_ERZ1292623 | MGnify/ENA primary metagenome ERZ1292623 (study PRJEB36523, sample SAMEA6512633) | groundwater metagenome | collected 2019-01-07 | study: AquaDiva: Metagenomics assemblies of 32 groundwater samples | reverse complement strand
TCAGTTTATTTTGCCGCCCGTAATACCCCCGCCTTGGCGGGGGATGAAGGGCTTATATAAATCTGTCGGCGGAGCCGACACCTCTCAAGCTGAACCCGCCCCGATACCACCCCGCTTGCGGGGTGGTCGGGTTCATTTTTTGTTCGACCTTGAAGTTAAACCCCACAGCCGCCGCCTTGATTTTGTTGCTCGCGCGGTGTGGTGATCTCGGCTTTTATTCTGGCAAAACCGCCGGCGCTGGATAGGCTTGAGCCCAGAATTTTATCGGGGGAGACCTTTAAAAAACCGCGTAAAACGCGGAGTGCTTCCAAACTGCCGAACAAGCCAAACCAATCAGCCGTTACGCGGCAGTCGGAAGCGATTGTCTGTGTTGGAGGGGCTGTTTTGCAATCGGGCCAGCCAGTCGGTTACATATGGGTCGGCAGGCGGCAGAGAGTCGGTTTGATTTAGGCGGCTGACAAGAATTGGCAGTGCTGGCCGGTGGACTGGCGGGGATATTAGCAGAGCAAACAAGGCGATCAATCCGAATATAACGGCGTTGACCAAACCAGTGGAGAAAGTTTTGAAGGCATTAACATGAAACAGCGAGGCCAGAACCGGGCCGCTGTTGGGCGGGCAAACGGAGTTGCTGGCAAGTTCAGCCAGACAGCGGCTGTGGTAGCCGGCGTGTTCGCCCATACCCAAAAAGCTAAACACGGCCATGGCGATAAATCCAATCAATGCCAGAATTGTAAGAGTTTTGAACATGGAGTTCATTATATCAGCTGCCAAAGTTTAGTCAACCAGAGACCCGACCGCCCTTAGGAGGTCGGGTCTCTGGATTCGTTACACCTATCGTCTTATTCCTCTCAAGGAATCGCTCAATGATCGCAGAAGCGATTTGGCTTGCGACAGGAGGTGGGCGGTTACATCATACACGGCCGCGGTGGGAGTGCTGGAGCAGGTGTAGGTGGCTCCGCCGCCGGTGGGCTGGCACTGGGTGGAATTGCTGTCGGACATGCAGTAATTGCCCATAGAGTGATAGCCCGAGGGGCAACTGGAAGTAGTTGTGGTTGTAGTGGTAGTGGTTGAGCTCACGCAAGCCGTGCCGTTCCAATATTGGCCTGAAGGGCAAGAGGTGGTGGTTGTAGTTGTGGTTGTTGTTTGGGGGCTACTCCAGCAGCCGCTGTTGTACCAGTACCAGCCGGAAGACGAACACTTCGCCGAATCGTAACAATTGCTGGGGGTGGTGCAACTCGAAGAAGTAGTAGTTGTGGTGCTTGAGCTGCATCCGGAGGATGGTGTGCTAGAACAGAAATACAATGTGCCACCGGCAGTGTAATACTCGGTCATGGGCGAATTGTAGCAGTTGCCATCACCCATCACATGCCAACCGGAGCCGTATTTGGAGCAGGAATCTGTTGTGGTTGTGGTGGTTGTGGATCCGCCCGGCGGAGTGCAGCCGGTGACAGGCGAATCGGCGCCTGTGCAGGCTTGGACGGATGATAAAGACGAACCTGTTGGAGCGTATTGGGTTCGCGAGTTGTTCAAACAGTAGTTGCCATACACAGTCCAGTCTGATCCCAAAGATGAACAGACACCTAAAGCTGTGCCACTGGCATAAGTGGGGCAGTTGGCGGCGGTGTAGTTGGCGCCGTTGGTAAGATAGCTGGGATAATTATAATCACACCTTGTTTCGTTGTTTAACTGGCAGTAGCGGCGATTTTGCTGATCCCAGCGGCTGTAGGCAAAGCTCGGGCAGGAATTGGCGTCGCCGGCATAGTAAGAAGAGTCACCGGTTGGGCAGGCATTAGATTGGCACCAGCCGGTGCTGGATGAACTGGTACACCATTTGTAACCCTTGCTGGTACAGCTGGCTTGGTCGGTGGGCCAAGCGGTTGTTGATGAAGAAGAACATCCCGAAGTTGTGGCCGTATCGCCACGCTTGGCTGATTTAGTCATGTTGCCATCGCAGTAGATTTGGTTTCCGGCAGAATCATTATACATGTAGTGACAACCTGTGCCCAAGAGCGCGGTCAGGGTGCTATCGCAACTGCCGGTAGTGGTAGTCGTCCCACCATAAGCCTCATCGCTGTCTGCCGGCCCGTAGCAACCGGTATCACTAGGGTAGTCGATTAGACCATCGCCATCGTTATCGCGCCCGTCGGAGCAGGCTGTGGTACCGCTGGCCGCGCACCCAGTAGCCGGCGTGGCGGTGCAGGAGTACAAAGTGCCATTGGCTGTGCGGTATTCGGTCATGCCTGAATTGTAACAATTGTTGTCGCCCATAACATGCCAGCCGGTGCCGTAGCGCGAACAGTCGGTGGTCGTGGTGCCTGTCCCGGGTGTTTCATCGTTGTCGGCCGCGCTGTAACAACCTGTGTCGCGCGGGTAATCAATAAATCCGTCGTTGTCGTTGTCGCGTCCGTCGGAGCATTGGGCAGTCCCAGTAGTCGTGGTGGTATTGGCCACACAAGCCGACCCGTCAAAATACTGGCCGGCGGTGCAGCTGGAGGCCCGTTGGCACTTGGCGGTGTCGGGCATGCCGAAGTCGGCGCTGGTTGAAACTCCGGCATTGGGCATCCAAATGTTAGAGCCGGATGGCACGGCGGCGCAGGTCGATTTTAACTGCTCAATTCTGGCTGAATCGGCGTCGGTTCTGATCCATGATTTTAAACCAAGAGAATTCCATGTTTGCTCTTTTTGGCCGGCTTGCGGTGTGACGGGGACAGAACTGGAGCAGCTGGGGTCAGCCGAATCAATAAAGCCATCGCCGTCGTTGTCTTTGCCGTCGGTGCACAAAACCGATCCGGTCTCCACGGTTTGCTGGCCGTAATATTCTCTTTCGCAAGTTTGCACGCCAGCCTGCGCCGCGCCACTTAAAGCCGACCAAGGAATGGGCTCGGATAACTGCGCCCAAGCTTTAATTTGCTTAGCCTCGGCCGAAAAGCCGTATCTGGCCATGCAGGCGGCAAAAGCATCGCTGGAGTATATGGCCCTGTCGGGTCTGGTTATTGTTGTGTAGATAACACCGAATTTGGTTTCACATTCGGCGGCTACGCCCTGGCCGGTGCCCGGGCCGTTGACATAGCAGTAAGATCGGGCCTCTTCGCTGGAACTTACCACTTTGCCGTTGGAAAATTTGTAGGGGAAAGTTAGACCTTCCTGGATCTGCCTAACTATCACTGGTGTGTCCATGGAAGTGTTATATTGCCCATTGGCGCAATCCGACAAATACAGCTTAAGCGGAAAATCGGAGCTTTCGGCGCTGATAACAGGAGTTGATTCGCTGTTACGGCAGGACGGGTAGCCTAAATAGATCTGCCGGTCTTTGGCGGTATAAACGGCATATTTCTGAACCCCCTCGGAATCGTAAAGATTTAGGGTGTAGCGGTTGTCGGTTTGAATGGAGGATGCTTTTTTGAGCACGGCCACGGTGTTGGGCGCGCCGATTCGGGGTTTGCAAGCGTAATAGATGCCGCACTGCTCGGATTTGTAGGTTATTATTCTTTCCTCGCCGGCTGGGCAACTATCCACGGTGGCAAGTGCCGGGCAAATCGGGGGATCAGTTATTAGCTTGGGTTTGGCTTGGCAGACCGTGCAGCCGCGGGAGTCCTTGGTCGATTGACCTTCCTTGCAGACGGGCATGTAAGCGTAGACGGGGCAATACTGGGGTTCGGGGCGGGGATACACCGACCCATCGTCCTCAAAAGGTATTTCATCTGAGAGCAGAGCGGCTCGTAATTCTCTAAACTTGGCAATAGTTTTCGGACCGACAATGCCTATCACTTCAACTCCATACTTGGTTTGCCATCTTTTAACAGCGGTTTCGGTGGATGGGCCATAAAAGCCGGTTGTAAAGCCTTGGGGATAAATAGTTGGGTCCTCGGCCAAGTATTCCTGAAGCGCTCGCACATCATTGCCTCTGGAGCCGCGCCTTAAAGTGCGAAAGATATTGGGTGGAGGTATTGTTCCCCGCTCGGCGGTTAGCTCGTCATCGGCGCCAGGGCCAGTCACAGGTGATATTACTGGAGTCGGGACGGTTGTGGGGGCCGTCGTCGTGGTCGGTGTAGTCGCGGGAGTAGATCGCAGTGTGGTCACTTGCTGTTGTAAGGCCTGCATCTGGCTTAACAATAACTGGATTTGCTTTTGCAAAGCTTCAACACTGGTATCAGTTTGAGCCAATGTCGGCAGGGCCTTGGCACCCACAGCCAAAACAGCCGCCGCTATTACAATAGAGAGCAGTTTTTTATTCATAGAATTATTTATTTTTTTATTATTTATATTATTTATAATAAGAGTTATTATTAGTTGATTAATAATCCCCACGCCCCCACTCCGGCGGGGGTGATTTTGTTTTTGGTTTAGCGATATTTTAATTATACTCTTGTTGTTTTTGATTGTCGTGCAAAAGTAATCCACAGGTCAGGAATTTCAAATCAGAATCGTGGATAGCGCCGAAGTCCGACTCCGAAGTCGGACTTCGGTAGTACCCGCGGCAGTTTGTTTATTTCCTAAGCAGTTTTTGGAACTGTTCCACCAGTAGGCGAAGAGATTCCAACGCTGCCGCTAAAGCGGCTGTGGTCGTATTATTTTTTAAGCCTATTCCCATGTTTTGTGATACTTCTATGAGGCTAAGCGAGCGGTCGTAGATTCTAAGGTTATCTATATCGGTGTCAACAGCCGAACCCCCAATAATTATATCAACGGCTGGGGTTTTTGCGGGACCCGAGTACTCCGGATATTGTGTAAGATTGAGCGAATGTATAAGAGCCCCATCCAAATAATAAGCCGCCTCACTTGCATTTCTGGTATAGGCTACATGATGCCACGACCCATGGGATAATTGGTTCGGGTTGCTGGTTTGGCTCCAATAGCCGGTGTTGACAGCCGTATAGCCAACTATAATGGGTCCAAGGTTATATTCATTCCACAATTGTCTGAATATTCTGAAGTTGTAGTTGTTTATCGGTGTACCTTTATAGACTAAGTCTTGGGCGAAACTCTGATTGGAGCGCTGGCGGAACCAGAATTCAATGGTGAATGAATTGGCAAGATCAAAGATGGTATTGTAAGGAATTTTTATAGAGTCACCCTGTGACGGAATATAGGCATAACCGCCAAATCTGCCCCCCGTAGAATTAAAAGTTGCATTTCCCACAATGACGGCACTTGATCCGCCTGCAACCTCGTTGTTGCCATTTCCATCAAATTTCCAGTGGCCAATTGGTGGAATGCGGGGAGGTTCGGGGATCGTGATGGTGATCGGTGAGGATTGATCAGAACACAAAAATTGCTGGGATTGGACGCAGGCGGTAACTGTATATTCATAAGCCCCCGGAGTGGAGACTTCATCGGAATAGCTCGTGGTGTTGGTGGGCGGTCTGAACAGGATTGTTCTGTTATTACTGCCAGCATTTCCCCGATAGATCCCAAATTCAGTTTCTGTAGTGGAATTGTCAGTCCAAGTTAGGTTTACACGGCTTACGCTGTCAGCAGCTAACGCGGCGTTTAGATTGGAAGGAGCGGTGGGCGCCTTAGTTACCACAGTTAGGTAGTTGGAGTCAGTAGAACTCCCGGCAGAGTTTATGGCATTTACTTTATACTCATACGAGGGTTCGGTATCTGGAATATTTGTGTCTGGGTATGTTTTGGTGTTGGCTTCAACCTGGGCAAGTAGTAACCAGCTTCCTCCTCCAGATCGTCTGTAGATATGGAATGCTTGTTCATTGTCTGATTTGTCTTGCCACTTCAGGGTGAGCTGGAGAGGGCTGTTGGAAAGTATGGAGGCAGAAAGGTCGAGTGGCCTGGCAGGTATTGTGACTGTTGCGGCGGCGGCTGTTGTAGTGCTGGTTGTTGCAGTGGCTGTGGTAGTAGAGGAAGAAGTTGGGGTGGTAGAGCTGGAAGAAGTGGGGGCGGTGGAGGTGTTAGAAGTTTGAGGTGACGCGGCGGTTGGCGGCGACACAATGGGAGAGGTTGGGGTTGTGTCCAACATTGTGGTGGTTGCTTGCCCCGAGCTTGTCGAAGGGGTGGTTATCACTGGTGTCGCAGTCGCAATCATTGGAGGCATAATAGTCGGAGTGGTACTGGCCATTTGTCTTTGCACTCCCGGCGCGGTCAGCAAACCAGGTGGCACCATACCAGATCGCCCCGCACCTTGCTCAATCAAACCCCGCACCACGCCTTGTCCCGCGTAGCCTTGGCGAAGTGGGGCTTGTCCCAACTCCCTAAACTTGGCTATGGTTTTGGGGCCTACTGCGCCCACTGCCTCAATGTTGTTTTTCCTCTGCCACCTTCTTACTGCCTCCGCTGTCTTGGGTCCATAATATCCAGTGGTCAGCCCCTCGGGATATATGTTTCTGTCTCGCGCCAAAAACTCCTGCAGTTTGCGCACATCATCACCCCGTGCGCCCAAAGACAGGGAACGGGTGAACTCGGGCAGTTCAATTTCTTCGGTCTCGGAAACGGGCGACCCCTCGACTTCCCTCGATCCCACTCGGGACGAGTCGCTCGGGGCAAGAATGGGAGAAGGGGATGTAGCTTGAAACCCAGCTTCTGATTTCAATGCTCCAACCTCCTGCTGAAGCGTTTGAATCTGTTTCAACAATTCCAAGACCTGCTTTTGCAGAGATAGAATTAGGGCGTTAGTATCCGTTTGAGCCAGAGCAAGGCCGGCACAACCAAAACCACCTACCGCCACTAGAGCTAGTACGATAGATACTTTGAGTATCGGATTTTTGAGCGATATTCTTGTCACCAAGACATCGTGATATTTCAACATGCGATGTCGTTAGATACTTAACGACATCGCATGTCAATACCTTACGAGGTCGTACCTCGTAAAAGGGTTGGTTATTGGGCTGGAGTAACCGGTGTGGCTTGCTGAATTTGAACCGACTCGCTGTTTCTTTCCAGCCGGGCTCTTATTAAGTCTTCCAAGTTTTTGATCCTGCCGAACGAATCCTGCTGGTAACCGCGGCGGTTGGTTTTATACAGGTATTGGCTGATCAGGCGCTGAAGGTCGTCGGCGTATTCGTCCATGGTCTCGCGGGCGTCGCGGTATTCGCCGGCATTAAAAGCGTCAATCACTTCCTGCAAAACGCCGTCTACCTCGGCTCGCACGGTCTCGTCCTTTACCTTTTTGACCATGTTTTTAATGTCGCGGATTCTAAAAATAGTGCCTTCAATTTCGCCGGGGTGGCCGCCTTCGTGAAACTCCTGCATGGCTTCCTGGGCCTCCTCGTAGTTGCCGCTATTGTAGTTAGATTCCACCGTGGCCAAGGCTTGGTTCATTTCGCTGATTCTTTGCTGAAGTCTGGCAATATCTATGCCGATGTTCTGCACCGCCTTGGTCTTGGCTATTCTTTCCACCCGTTTCAAAGACTGCTTGATTTGTTTTATTTCTCTTGGAATTTCCAGCCGGCTGCGGATTTTATTTATTTTGTCCCAGTACTGCTCATCGTGGAAATCTCTAATAGCCTCTCGGGCCTGCTCGCTTACGCCCGATTGGGAAACGGTGGAGTAAAGCTGATTTACCGTGGCTATAATTTGATTGATTTCTTCAATATCGGCTGGGCTGGCTTGGCGTTTTATTTGCTTGATGGTTCTTTTGGCTTCGGCCATAAACTGCTTCATGTTGCGCAGGCCGTCTTGAATTTCACGCGGGTCTATAAACTCTTCCGGTGGCTCTTGCTCTTGAAAAAAATCCTGCCCCTGCCCCTGGTCCTGCGGTGGGGGCGGTGCTTCGGGGGCAGTGGGCGGAGTTGCTTCTTCGGCCAGGTGCTCGATGCCGGCCAAATAAAAACCGCCATCGCCCAGGCGGCTGGCGCCTTCCAAACCCAAAACCGATGCGCCTATCATTGCTAATCCAACGAGTATAGATACGGGATTCATATTTTTGTAATTAAAATAATAATAGGTGGGACCTTATATTTACCTAAATCTTATCACAATTTTACTGGCGTGTAACGGGGTAAAGGGGTGGGTGTGGAAAAGTCCGTGGTTATGATTGGCGGCGGGGAGTGTTAGAATTGTATATATACAGCTAACTTTAAGTTGGTCGAGTAAGTTTATCAATTTATTTTTCACCTCCAGAATACCCCGCGTCTGACGCGGGGGTGAATGGCTTGGTGAAAAATATCCTGAGCGAGTCCCGAGATTGCTTGCGGTGAGCTTGTCGAGCCCGTCGAGGGACGAGTCGAAGGATATCATTAATAAATACAAAAGATGAAAAAGTTTTTAGCTTTTTGTATTTTCGGGCTGATGCTGGCGGTGTCGGTTTTGGCCCAAGATAGCTCGGTAACAGCCCCGACTGATAGTTCAGCCGGCGGTGCGACGGTTGGCACCGGCGTTTCGGGTGACACTTCGTCAAACGTGGTTCCTGGATCGTCAGGCACCAGTCAGGTTTCGGTAGGTGATGAGGTTTCGCGGCTCCAGCGTGAAATGGGGGAGCGTATTCGGGCCATTCGCACCGAATATCAGGCTAAAATTGCCGAAGCCCGCAAAAAGGTTCAGTCCCTAAAACAAACAACCAAACAGACTGCTCGGCAACAAAGAAAAACCGGCGCAGCCGCTAGGGGCCGTTCCGGTCAGCAATCGGGCGGTTTTGGGCAACAGCAGGGTTTTGGGCCGGGTATTCAGGGGTTTGATCAGGGGCAAATTCAAAATAGCGTCAGACAAAATATCCAGCAGGGTATTGAGCAAAACATCAGGCAGAATGTGCGCGAGAATGTGCGGCAGAATATTGAAGGTTTGATTGGCGGCACGAGCGGCGGTTTTGGGACGCAGGGTTCGGGCGGTGTTCTGGGTGCGCCCCAGCAGAATTTTGGCGGCACGGGCGGTTTTCAGCAGTCTAACCCAATAGGCCCGACGCAGGAACAGTTTGGCCCCTCGACAGGCTCGGGGCAAGCCCCTCCACCTTCGGGTGGCAGTCAGCTTACTCCGCCTCCTCCAAGCGGTGGCACGGGCGGGACGGTTCCTTTCAGCTCCAGTATTCTTCAAAAGTTCCTGCCGCTGGTGAATTGGTAGCCGCCGGGCCGGTTGCATCTCTTGATAATCAAAAAACACCCCGAGCGATAGTCGAGGGGTGTTTTTTGTTAGAGGTCTCTCTTCCACCGGGAAGTGAGATCTCGAGCAATCCAAAGAAACAGCCCCGGAAATTTTAGAGGCTAAACCTCCGCAGGGAGGTTTAGCCTCTTGGTCCGTGATACCGCCGGGTGCCTACATCGACGCCCCGCTCATGTCCCCGCTCTTGCCGCCCAGACAGTTTTTACAGCGCTTCTTGTGGGAAATAACTTCGTAGACGGTTGAAAGGCCCACCAGTACATAAATAACCCGTGACACCAGCGCGTCCATGCCGCCAAACAGCGAGCCCACATCCCAGCCGGCCACTCCCACGGCCAGCCAGTTTAAGCCGCCCACGATTAATAAAATAAAAGTGATTAAGTGCATAATAGTTTTGGTCAAAAATTTTTAATTCGACCTTGAGAAGGTACTACTTTATTGTATCACGATCCTGGCCAAGAATTATACACAGCCAAGTAACTTAACTACTTTGAATTACGAAATGAGTCGGTTTTACACCCGACCTGCCACATTGAGGGCTTTTAACGTGGCAGGTCGGGTATGTTTCCCGCGTTTCGTAACCCAAGGTAATTTACTCTAACAAGTTAAGTTACTGGGCACAGGATTGGCTTGGCTGCTGGAAATAAAATCAGCCCGCCGACCTAAGTCGGCGGGCTGATTATGTCTGATTGCCGGATAAACCTGATTATTTTTTCTTTCCCCCCACCAACGCATAAACGGCCGAAAGGCCTACCAAAACATAAACGGCTTTGGCTATGGTGCCCGTGCCGAAAATGGTCGTTACCGCGTCAAAATCCAAAATGCCAACCAGCCCCCAGTTCAAACCGCCAACGATCAGCAAAATGTGGGCTAGCTGTCCCAAGACTTTTTTATCCATCAGTTTTGATTTGTCAAAAATCAAATTGTTATATAAGTCGCAAACTTATTAGTTTGCTCGACCTATCCCAAGCGAGAAGGTATCCGGGTCGGACACTCCTTGAGGATATATTTTTATTATACCACTGGCCGCGCAACATCTGGCCAAAAAGTTATCAACAGCCAATCAGAGTCAAATCAGCTACCTAGCAAGTACATATAACACCACACCAACAACATACTAACAAACTTGAGAATGTTGGTATGTCGTGCGGAAAGTTACTTCTTGTCCTCCTGCCTGCCCAAGACGCGCACCAGCGTGGAGCTTACGGTTACCACTATAATGGTAATGACTCCGGCGTACACAAACTTGGCGATTAGGGTGTCTTTGCTTAGGGGAAAGAACTGGGCTATTAAAGTGTTGATGGCCTCGTTCCAGGCCAAACCGGCCACCAACCCCAAAGCGGCCACAACATAAGCCAAGGTTCTTTCCCGAACCTCTTTTCTAACTTCTTTCTGGCTGTCTTTTAATTTGTTGAGCACATTACAACATTCTTACATTCTTAAGTTTGTAAGGATGTGATTAAATGTGATTTTGTCAATTTATACTGAGATGGTTTCAAAACTCTTTCGTGGCGAAATTTCAGTTTTTCAGGCGAGACAAGGCAGGCGAGCAAAAAGGCTTGAGGCGCAGTAGAACTGCGGTGAAAGTCTTTTTGCGAAGCCTGACGAAGTCGCAGCCGAAAAAGTGAGATTGCAGCAGAAATGAGTTTTGAAACCATCTCATTGGCTCCGGCGGTAGGACTCGAACCTACAACCATCTCCTTAACAGGGAGCCGCTCTACCATTGAGCTACGCCGGAATAATAAATAAAAATTGTCGGCGAGTCCAATGCTAGAGCCAATCGCTCTCCCCGGGCGGTTTTTAATCAAAATTGATCAAGGTAACCGCCCGCCAAAGCCAAGCAGTTGGCTTTGGCCCATTGAGCTACGCCGGAATATAAAGAACCAATATTATATTACCTAAATAACGGGTGCAAATCAACCTTGTCTATTGTGGGTCTATTATGACATATTACGACACATTTCTCCTGTGCACCACTCGGTGGTGCACATCAATTCAGTCTATTTACTAATTCGCTGCAATCCGCCATAGTTGTAACATAGAAGGCAAAACCGATACAAGCTCTTAAAACATGATTCCAAAAGAAAACAATTTCGCGTATGTTGACGGTGCCAATTTGCACAAAGGTGTCCAAGAGTTGGGGTGGCAGTTGGACTACAAAAAATTCCGCATATTTCTCCGCGAAAAATATGATGTGCACAAGGCATATATTTTTCTTGGATTTATTCCCACTAATGCGAATTTATATCGTGATCTTCAAAACTGGGGGTATGTCGTTGTTTTTAAACCAACACTCCCGGACGGTACAGGCGAAGTCAAGGGGAATTGCGATGCTGAATTAGTGCTGCAAGCGGTATCTGATATGTATGAATCGCTATACGATAATGCCGTCGTTGTTACTGGCGATGGAGATTTTGCATGCCTCATCAAATTTCTTAAAGAAAAGGCAAGATTCCGGGTTGTGTTGAGCCCAAATTACAAAAAAGCGTCAGTGCTTTTGCGCAAGATGGCTCCTAATAATATAGTTTTCCTTGATAGGTTTGAACATCGGCTTAAATATGAGAAAAACCAAAAATGAAAAAGCCCCGCTGCGGGACGGAACCCGCATGGGAGCTTTTTCGTAGTGATATTATTAATATAGCAAGCTGGTAATAAAAGTCAATGCCCTTATCCACACCCCCTAAAAGTGTTAATGAGTTCTTGAGAGATGAATTCAAATGCGCCAACTGCCCCATAACCGAAAAAGAACGCCAGCAGATTATTCGCGCCTATAATAAAGAAACCCGATCCCGTTAGAGAAAAATAAAGACATGTATTCTCTAATGGGATTTATCACCCCTGAAAAATGCGCCAGCCGCCTGGCGCATTCTTACCCCGCACCCCCAGCGGGATTTACAGAGTCGCGAAAAAGAGGTTAAAATTATCCCGTTAGAGGAGTATACTCTAAAATGGGATGAGGTAAATACCTGTGGTGGGTATTATCAGACTATGTCGAAGTCATTTACAATCCGTGATTTACCAGTAGATGAGCGTCCGCGAGAGCGGTTGGTTAAATTTGGCGAGCAAGCGCTTTCAGCCCAAGAATTATTACAGCTTATTTTAGGACGCGGTATTGCAGGCGAATCGGTAGCAGTTACGGCGCAAAAATTATTAACCCAATTTGGCAGTTTGCAAAAATTAGCCGAAGCAAGCATTGAGGAATTGTCTTCAATTAAAGGGATTGGCCTGGCAAAAGCCGCGCAACTAAAAGCCGTGTTTGAAATTAGCCGCCGGCTTTCCACTCAAACTCCGACTTATAAAAGTAAAGAACTTACCGACCCGGAAAAAGTTTTTAAATTTATGAGGAGTAAAGTAGCTGATTATAAAA
>ERZ1292623.2561-Hain-H51-01um-R1-2561-length-16148-cov-5_pt2 | contig 12410 bp, 16 predicted proteins | sample MGYA00564398_ERZ1292623 | MGnify/ENA primary metagenome ERZ1292623 (study PRJEB36523, sample SAMEA6512633) | groundwater metagenome | collected 2019-01-07 | study: AquaDiva: Metagenomics assemblies of 32 groundwater samples | reverse complement strand
CAGCCGACGAATCTCGCCAGCTAGCTCGTTGACAGCCCCACGCGACACTACTTCTGCGAGGTCGAAGTCAGTCATCGGGACCGCTTCACCTCGCCATCCCCGACCGTCGCCTTTGAATCGCCTCCCCGCGTGCGGGGTTTCGCCGTGCCCGCGGGCAGAACCCACGGGCCCGTTGTGCCACCCAGCCGGTATGCGCCTTTCACACGTCGCGCCTGGATCAACTGGAAGACGCGCACACGAGACACGCCCCATGCTTTCCCCGCCATCACAATCGTCCAAAGCTTCATCCTGGCGCTTTCAGCCCCTTGGGACTCGCGCCGATTTGCCGCGTTGTTCGCCCGTCGGAGAGCAAGACGAGGATCTCCTCCTGTGCGAGCCGCGACGCAGCGCGCTCGGAGAGATCCAACACGTTTGCGCGAAACTTCGTCCACGTGCGCTCCCCATCAGACGGCCGAAAGATGATCAGTACCGCCACCGTTGCCTCGGGTACGCGCTGGTAGACACCCTGCGCGCGGCTCACCGTCACGTACGCGTTCACGAAGCCAACTTGTGCCGCCCGGAGGCCAAAAACGACGCCCCACGCCGTTACGTGCGAGACGTCCTCCGCGCGCTTCTCCTCCCGGGTGAGGGCGCTGCCAATCGTCTCCCCACCAGCGGTCTTCCCGATGAGCCCCTTCGCCGTCATCTGTCGAACGCTGCGCCCGATGAAGAGCTGAGCAGAGCGCGCGAGCCCGCGATCGGTCAGGCCCTCGACACCACCCAACGCATCGGAGCCGTGCACGAGCACGTTCTGTACGTGAGCCTCCGTCAAATCCGCTCTCGACAGCCTTTTCCGCACAAGAGCAAGCGTACGCGCGCTATTAACGCTTGTCAAGCCCTCAACCGGGCTTCCACTCGAAGCGCCCCTCCGCCACAAGATCGAAGCGCACCACCGACGGACGGTAGAAGCCCAGCGCTTCGTCAGGCTTGAGGTCCCCCACCAACAGCAAGTCGGCAAGCTCTTGCAGGCCCTTCCGGTAGTGGTCGAGGAAGAACCGCTGCCCTTCGCGGGAGAGGAGCGAGCGGTGAAACTGCGCCTCGAACAGCGCCGGGAATCGAAGAGGCCCTGGGAACTCGCTCCGGTACTTCGGATCCAGCACGTTGGCGTTCGCCCCGTACTTCTCCCGGATCTCCTGCGCCTGCCGCTCCGCGTGAAGGAAGTGCCACGCGAAGAGCGCGTCGTCGGACAGCTCGGTGTGCGCGTAGACCTGCTCGCCCTTCTCGTTCGTCCTCACGGGGCGGTACCCCACTCCTGCGCGCAGGTGAGATGCTCGCCCTTCTCCGTGTCGATCACCCACCAGCCGGAGGGGACCTCCCCGACCGTCGGGTGCGCGAGGATTACCTGGTGGGGTGAGCGCGCCAGCACGGTGAGCACACGCGTCAGCGAACGCGGATGCCAGGCGCGATCCTCCGGAATCAGGATGGAGAGCGCGCCTGCATCACCGACAGTGATGGCCGCCGCGACGGCAAGCGTCACGCGGGCCCACTCCGCACCGGCGAGCGCCGTATGCAGCCGGTCGTTGCGGACGAGCCCCAAGCGAAGGCTGTCCTCCACCTCGATCCCGAACACGTCCGTATCGGGCAGGAAGACCTGCACACGCCGAACGAAGTCGGCCTTGGCGGTGTCGAGCAGTCCGCGCACAACCTCCGCCAGCTTCTTCGCCAGCAGCTTCCAGTCCACGCTCGCCTGCCCGGCACCGGTCGAGACACTCTTCTCCCGCCGGACGATCTCCCATTGCCCTTTCAGCCCCAGCAACTCCGCGTGGGTGCGGCTCGCGGCCTCCAGCTCCGCACGGGCCTGCTCGATGGTGACGCCTTGAGGGGCTTGGACGGCGGTACGGATGCGCTCTTCCAGCTCGTCGTGGACGGCTTTGAGCGTTCCCATCCGGTTCTGGATGCGCACGGTTTCCGCGGACAACTCGGCTCGACGCGCGGACGCGACGCTGGCGACCTGGATCGATTGCGCGATCTTGTGCCGCGCCATGATCGCGGCGCCGGCGTCCGCCGCGCCGCAACAGGGACACGCCTGGGCGGGGTTCGACGCCAGATCAAGCGCGGCGATGAAGAACCGCTGGGCCTCTGCCACACGCCACCAGAACGCCGTGGCGGCGTTTTCTGCGGGAAGCGCCGCCAGCTCACGCTGCACCTCCGCCAGCCGGGCGAGCAGCGCGTGGCCTTCGGCAATCGTCCCATCGCGGCGTGTCGGCGCGTCTCCCAGCGTTGCAGCCTGTGCGACGGCAGCCGTGATGGACTGTGCGCGTTGAACCCGGTCGGCCACCGCCATCAACATCTCCCGCGTCGGCTCCGGGGGGAGAGCGCTGGCGCTGGCGTCCACCAGCTTCGCTGCCACCTTGCTCTCGCTGGCCGCGGCCCGGGCTCTCCGCTTCGCCTCTTCCAGCGATCCAAGCAGGAGATCGACGGTCTCGGCACCGGGGGCGGGGGGCTCCCGTGGCGTGAGCCCCACGGCATCCATTAGCGGACGCAGGGGGACGTCCAGGCGCTCGTGGACGTCCGCCAGCGTGATACGGCCTGCGGTGTGCCGCAAAAAGAACTGCCGCGCGGTGTCCGCGGATCCCCGAATGGCCTCACGCACCGCACGGAGCGGGAATACACGGGCGGGATTCACGACCGACGGCAGGGAGTGGATGCCTTTGCGCGCGCCCGCCTGGGCGCTGCAGCGAAAACTCGCCCGCTGCCCGTCGGAGAGCGCAACCTCGGCGAAGACCAGCCCGCTGGGATCGCCCAGCTCCAACAACTCGGCTTCTTTTGCCACGAGGTCACGCCCTGCGATATCCGAGGCGCGGGCGGAGAGCGCCAGCTCGATGGTGTTGACGACGGCCGATTTTCCACTGGAGTTGTCACCGATCAGCAGCGTGTGGGGTGCGAGCCGACACGCCACGCCACCCTTGACCGTACCCCGCACACCAACTACGTGGAGGCTTGGAGCCGGCGCGTTCGCGATGGCCTGCTTGAGCACCTCGTCGAGGTCCAGCAGCGGCAACTGCGTGCTCGCGCTGTCCGGTGTTGCGGCAGGCTTCCTGGACCGGGCGGTCTTCGCCGCCGTGCGCTTCCTTGTTCCCATCGTCGTCCCCTCCTCCGTTCACTACGCGACCACGCGCGCGAGTCTGCCTTGGTTGGTAGCGCGGCGTCAAGCCACCCTTCGAAACCCGCTCACGCAGACACACCCATGAAGCCGTTCTTGTAAAGGTTCTCTCCGCCACTCCGCCGGACGCCGGAGAGCCGCTGCAATACCCCCCGGTTGTCGAGAAGCACCACCGGCTTTCCCGCCTGGAGCACACCGTCCACGATCTGCGCCGTAGCGCGGCCGAAGTACCCGAAGGAGTCGATCGGCAACACGATGACGGCGTCGTAGCGCCGTACGACGCTGGCAATCCAGACGTTCCACGAGCCGGACCGCTTGAAGCCAGCCGCGTGGTCATCCCGCCCAACCACGATCCGGTCCTGCTCGTTGCAGAGCGCGCGCAAGCAAACGAGCGCTTGCTCGATCGACTCGGTCGACGCACTGGCCGCGTGCGCGAGGAACGCGATCACGGCGTCACCGACAGCGCCCTTCGTTCTCGCACATCGTAGCCTTGCCCACCGCGATCTCCTTGGTACGCCATCTCGCCATCTCCTTGTCGACGTGTCCCTTGCAGCGCTTGCAGAGCCGGTCGGTCCAGCGAACGCCGATCGACGCCTCCGCCGTGAACGTCACCCCGGGCAGCTCCGGATAGGAGGAGGTCATCACATCGACGGTGCGCTTGGCAACGTACTCCGCCTGATCCTCCGGGACCTCGAACAGCATCGAGTCGTGCCCGTCATGCACGAGGCCCGTACCGGGACCCGCATAGTTGAAAGGGAACTCTTCCAGGAGTTTGAGCTGCGCCAGCTCAACGATTTCACGTCCGGTCGACTGGATCGAATGATTCACGAGCTGCGCCCGATCCTCCTCTTCGTCCTCCTTTCTCGTCTCTCCAGGTGCGACGGCCGTGGAGTCCAGGCAGTCCCGTCGCCGATGCAGGATCAAGGACTCGACGAAGCCGCGCTTCCGCCACAGCTCGACTTCCTCTTTCCACCAGACGGGGAACTCCGGTGCGATCTCCAACCACTTGTAGTAGACGGCCTGCGTCTCCTGCATGGAGAAGTCCGCGTAGATCAGCTCCTCGTCTTCGTTCTCCGCCTGGACGATCTGCTCGTGGATGGTCTCGATGCCCGCCGAAAACAAACTTGCGTACTGGACGCGCTTGCTGAGATCTCGCATCCGCCCCTTCGTGCCGCTCTTCTTGTCCCCGGAGGCATTCCGGAACAGGTCTCCCCAGACCATCTCCGCCAGGTAGCTGTGCGGATCACCCCCCTCGCGAAAAATCCGCAGGTAGTTCTTCGCCTGCGTGCGCGCGGTCACTACACGCAGCTCCAACTGGTCGAAGTCGGCACCGACGTAGACATGTCCCGGGGCAGCGCGGAACATGATCCGCAGGGGAATCGCTACGTTCTGGAAGTTGAAGGGCTCCGAGGAGGAGTAGCGCCCACTAGTGGTCGTGTGCGCGTTCCAACCGGTCCGTAGCCGCCCGTCCGGCCAGACGTGGCCGCCCATTCGCTGCGGACGGCACCGGTAGACGTAGGTGCCGAGCTTCTTCACCGTCTTGCGCACCTTGCGCACCGCACCCAGGAAGCGTCGTTTGGGCGGGTCCACCACCGGATCGGTGAAGAGCTTGATGATGACGTCGTCGTCCGTCGAAGGCTCGCCGGAGTCCGTGAAGGCGTAGGGCGGCAGGTCCCAGTCGTTGTAGAGCACATCGGCGACCTGCTGCTGGGAGTTGGCGTTGAAGCCGGCAGCCACGGTACCGTCGGCGTTGAGCGTGACGCGCCGCCCGGCGTACTCGGCGGCCTTCTCCAACCACTTGTGCCGAGCGGCCTCGAAGCCACGCTCCAGCTCGATGCGTACGCCCTGGTCCACGAACAGTCCCGCTCGGTGTAACCCTACGCATGCACTTTGCCTACGCGCGTTGTGCATCACGAGGTGCTCCTGGTTTCGCTTTTGCACCATCGGCGCCAGTGTAGAGATGACGATGTCCGTGGTAGCCACGTCCATGGCGCAGTAGGAATGCAGCTCCAGGTCACTCCGCGCTTCCGTTGCAGTGTGATCTTCCTTGTAGCTCGGGGCATCGCTGTAAAGCGAGGCGGTGAATGCGAGCCTGTGCGGCAGCTCACTCGCGACGAGCCCGTGGTCCGTGATGCCGTCCCTGTTGGGCCATGGCAGCGCGCCGATCCCGCCCGCGTCTTCGTCGCTTCGCTCGATCAGCATTCGATCGGCGTACGACGAATTCCAACCGGCCTTGAGGATCCTCGGATCGCGGAAGAATCTCCGCAGGCTTCCCCGGATCTGGTTCAAGTCCTCGTACGTGTAGAAGGTGGTCACGCCGTCGATGGACAGGAACGGGATCACCATGACGACCTGCCGGTTGCCGACGCCCAGGCACCGCATGCGCGCCCGAAGGGGGTCCAGCAGGGCCCGCTTCGGCCGTGTGCGCGTACCACCACGCCGGCGCCTCCCAGGATCGGGCGCCGCCGTCTCCTCCACCGCGTCCGCTTCACGTGCGGCGATAGGGAGCAGCGACGGCGAAGGCTCGTCACGTCCCGGGCCCCACTCGGCGTCGAAGACGTACACGGGAAGGCCGGAGCACAGGAACGCTTCGACCTGCTGCGGCGTCGGACGCAGCAGCTTCACGGGTGGCGAGTAAGCGAGCCGCCCAGACCAGAGCCGCAGGGCGCGTCCAAGGTCCGTGTGGAAGACGCGGCGCCAACGCTTCGCGCGAAGCACATGGGCGGGGTGCAACGCGGGGAGGGCCTTCCAGACGTGGGTGATCGTCTTGCCGGCCGGGAAGCCCTCGCCCTTGTCCCGGTGGACCGTGCTTCCATCGACGTCGAGCCCGAGGCGAAGTGGGCCACCACGCATGTCCATGATCGACGCCTTCGGCCCCAGGAACGCGCGCAGGGCCGTCCCTCCCAGCAGGAGCAAGTTCTCGTAGCGGCGCGCAACGGCGAGCATGCGGGGGCGACACGCCTCGGTGGGGAGCAGGTAGGTCTGCGGCGTATAGCCTGGATCCCGGTCCGCCCGCTTGCGCTCCGCACGGTTGTGCTTCTCGACCTTGAAAACGTGGAGATCCAGCTCGTTCTGCGGAGGTCTGCAACTCGCGACGTTGTCCAGGCTCAGCATCTCGCGTGTAACCCCAAGCTGGTCGAGCGCCCGCATCAGCTCGTTTCCAGCCCGACCGATCATCGGGCGACCTTCGCGTTCTTCTTCGCCCCCGGGTGCTTCCCCAATGCTCAGCGCGCCCGCGCCTCGGTTGATCTCCGGCGGTACCGGCGACCACTCCACTAGCCGCGGGACTTGGACCGTTTTCTTGCCGCCCTTGCCGTCCGGCTGCGATGCGGTGAGCACGCGCGTGAACGGCGAGTTCGGACCCAAGGAGCAATGGGCGCAGTCGGCACCCGCCGCTTGCGGGTCCCAGGCTCGTGTGGCAAAGGGGGCGGGCGCTTGTCCGCTTGCGCCGCCTGGGTCTCCAGGTAGACCTTCGGGGAGATCGTCGTGCATTTCGCGCGAAGCCGCGTCTGCAACGCGGCAAGGTTCTTGTTCCAACGACGCTCATTCTCTGCGCTGAATTGCCAGACGCGCCGTTGTTCCTGTCCGTCCTCCTGGCTGCGCCGCGGCACGCCCCCGTGGGCCATTCGCCGGCAACGCAGCGTGCAATGCCAGCGCCTCGACCTGCGACCAACGCGAAAGCGACGTGTGCAACCGTCACGGAGACACGTACGCCAAACGCGCGGGGAGGGCATCTACCCTCAAGGTAGAAAACCGCCACGTTGACTTCAACGGCCAGGGCACGCGGCGGCGGCCCACCCCTTTGCTCCATCCCCGCGGGAGGGGCCGCGGTGACGGAGCAGCTCCTAGACGGCTAGACGGAGTGCGTCGTCGCGCACCCCATCTCCCTCCCGTCGTCGTGCGCTAGCGCGGAGGCACGGAGGTCAGCGCCGTCGCGAGCCCGGGGCCCACGGTGGGCAGACCGCCCGGGCCGTTCGGTGCCGGGATGAACGTGGGCGCCGCGAACGGGTTCGCGTGCATCGACGGGCCCGTGAACGGCACCACCGGCGCCCCGAACTGGTTCGGCTGCGCCACCGCGCCCGGGTACGCCCCCTGGGGCGCGAAGGGCGTCGGCTGGAACGCCGTGGGGGTCACCAGCGCGGGTCCGAGCTTCGACTCCGCCTCGACGACCTGCTGCGTCGCGGAGAGCACACCGACCTTGGGGCGAAGGCCCCGGTCGTGTTCCTCGTACGGCACGAAGATCGCCTCGAAGGCCGTCCGGTGCTTGGGCTGACCGTTGGCGAGCAGCACCTTCTGCTGTGTCGTCGGGTTCTCGACCGCGTCCAGCTTGTGCTCGATCCGGATGCAGACCTTGCGGTGCGTCTGCGTCAGGAAAAGGGCCGGGCCGACGGCGATGTTCTTCGCGTTGGCGCTGATTGCCTGCTCCGAGAGGCCGTGCGCGCGCATCGCGGAGTACAGCTTGTCCCGCGCGATGCGAACGTTCTGGAGCTGCTTCTCGTCCATGTTCCCCACGGGGGCGATTCGCCCGCCCTGGAGCCAGATGTTCGTGTCGATCAGCACGCCCTCGCAGCCGGGCTCGGTGCTCCGCAGCTCGAAGACGAGGATCTTGTCCCCGTTCCGCTCACGCAGACCGCGCTCCGTGTCGTCCCAGTAGCAGTCGAGCAGGTCCGCGTAGTAGGTTCCCTCCGGCGGAACCGGACGGCCTCCTCCGAAGAGCCGCGCTTCGCTCATGTCGGCCGACAGCACCGACGTCCTGTCCTTGTTTGGATCACCCATTGTCGTCTCGTCCTTTCTGATTGGTGGTACTAGTGCTTCACGATCGTCGGTTCGCCCTCGTCGTCGGGTGGCAGGGTCGTCTCCCCGATTGCCGCGAGCGCTTCGCGCACGACGGCGGACAGTGGGGGGCTACGGTAGCGCACCCGGCACGTATCGGAGCAGAGAAAAAAACACGCGTAGACGTTCACGCGGCCGGTTTGCCGCCCCAGCGTGATGGTTGTCCAGCCGGGTAGGTCGATCATTCCGGCGGCCTTCGCCGGGATCCGCGCGCTCACCACCTTCTCACAGGAAGCACACGTCACGGTCATCGTCGCAGCGTCCGCCTGGGTGGTCACGCAACACCCCGGAAGCGCGCGAAGCGCTCCGCACGCTTGCGCTGAAACCACACCCGCGCCTTCACGTCCTGCTCCGCCCAGCGCTGGATGAAAGGCCACGCGGGCGCCGAGATTTTCCCTACGAGGCGCTTTTGGACCTCGGCGATGAGGGCCGAGTAGACCTGCCGTGGGGGCACACCGGTCAGCAGCGCCGCGCTGGCGTACTCCACCAGCTCTTCCATCCACTCCAAGCCGGGCGCGCGCGGTAGGGTGTAGCCACCACTGCGCAGCAGCTCGCCCAGGTTCATCGGCGCGCGGTCCGGGCAGTCAAACCGGTCCTTCGTATACCAATCAGGGTCCGAAGGGTCGTTGCGGAAGCGACCAGGCCACTCGAAGTCCCACGCCTCGGCCCCACCGAGGGCCACCGGGAGCGCCCCGAGCGGCGCCAGTGGTGTCCCCTGCACCCGCGGGACCTCCGTGCGGAGAACCGAGTCGCAGACCTGCGGGAAGTACTTGGGCGCGTGTTTGCCCGGCAGCTTGGGACGTCCGAGCCAGCGCTGGCCCTCGTCGTCCACGAACGCCGACATGGGGTGCATGTTCATCGCCGTGTGGATGTTGAGCTGCCGGCAAAGGTCGCGTTGCTGAAAGGCGATGTCCGCGATCAGCGTGTAGGGGAGGTAGGCGTTCTTGCTCGTGTTGCCCATCAGGAATCGACGGTACGTCCGATCGAGCAGCACTGACCAGTCGTCCACGACCATGGCTTGCACGCCCATGGCCGCGATCTGCGGAGTGACCCGCAGCAGTTGCTCCGCGTCGTAGATCGCGCCGTCGTCCGTCCGCGGCACGTAGCCGACGACGGACTGGCCGATCTTCGTCACACCGCCGCGCGGCCCCACGAAGAACGCCTGCGGGAAAGCGTAGAGACATGCGGTTGATTTTCCTCCGCCTGACTCGCCGAATAGCACCCCGAACCACGGTTCAGCCGGACTGCTCGTGAAGCCCGCCATGAACGCCCCCTCCCAACTCGCGCACACTTCTACGCGCTTGCTAGCCGCGCGTCAACAGCCGTCCGTTTCTCCTCTGTGCCCCCGGCCGCACCATCAAGGCCGAGACCGCACCGCCGAGGCGACGCTCGCACCGGATGCAGACGAGCTGCCGGTCGCCCGGCAAAGGGTCCTGGCACTCGTTGCACACGCGCGCCGGCACCGGCGGCTCAGGCGACTCCGGCGGCTCCAGCGCTGCCGGCGCCTCCCGCGCGGTCACCAACACCGCCGCCTCCAGCTCCTCGATGCCCGGCACCGACCGCCGCGACATGTTCGACACGGCGGACGGCGTCTTGTCCAGGACGGCTGCGATCTCCGCCTGCGTCGCGGTTGGGATCAACCGGAGCGCGAGCTGCACGACGGCGCAGCGCATCCGCGTGAGCGCATAGTGCGCCACGCCGTCCGTGGTCCGCCGCACGCCGAAGCCGCGGCTCTTGAGCGCCATCACGACGGCGTCCGGGCGCAAGCCATAGCGCTGCGCCACGACCTGGAAGATGACCTCATACGTCACAACACGGTCGGGCCCCATCGGTGCATCCCCCCGCGTCGAGGCGACGCGTCTCACCAACAGACTCGATGACGCGTGCGGTGTCAACACCTACAGGCCCTCCGTACGGAAGTTGATGAGCGCCGGATCGACCGGACCCACCGACCGGCCCCATGCGCACGTCTGCACGGCGGGGCAAGGGCCATAGCGCCCAACGCATGTGCGCTCGTTTGCGGCCGGGGGATAATGAAAAGGATCGCGACCTTCCACAGCGAGCCTCTCCAGGGTCAGCTCCGCGTCCTCGATGATCTCCGGAAAGCGCGAGACCAAATTCGGGGAGGCAGGAACCGGCACCTTCTTGTATACCCGAGGTTCCGTCAACCCCACGAGATGGACGCGCGCGCCCCCGAACTGCTTTCCGAAGACCCGCGGTCCCCACCACTGGAAGGCGAGAAACTGCATGTCCATCCCGTATCCCGTCAGCGTGTCCTCCTTGTAGTGCCCGCTGAAGGTTTTCCAGTCCGGGATGTAGATTTCGCCCGTATAGCTGTCCTGCATGACCACGTCGGGCTTCTGCGTATACGTCCAGGTTCGCCCCGTGCGCGGACCTTTCACGACGAACTCGAAGACGTGTTCGACGTGGAGGATACGATCACGCTCCGTCTGGAACGCCCCTTGGTAAGCCGTAATTGCGTCCTTCGCCGCTCCCCGCTCGGTGTCGACGTGGACACCCCATCGAGGTCGTTCACGTTCCGCGAGCAAGTCGACACCTACTAGAGGCTCGTAATACCCCTCAGGATCCTGCCCGTTCTGGCGCGCCCAGGTGCGCGCTCCGAGTTGCGCCATCCCCTGATGAAACAGCGCGCCGCGAATCAACGGTCGTGCGGTCGCGAAGGGCAGCTTCGCGACGTGACGATAGGCGTACCATTGCAGGCAGAAGAGCGCGTCCGTCACCCGATGGAGCGATTTTGGACTCGGACCCGCGTCGATCAGGATTTTTTCCATCTCAGACCGCCCCTCGCCCGCGCTGGACAGCCGCGGCGTGCAGGCGAAGTCGCAGAGCCGCCAGGCGCCGCGTCCATCGCGCCAGCTCGACTTTGGTAAAACCCCCGGCAGTGGTGTCGGGCGCGACCCCGCAATGGCCGTAGACAGCGAGCGTCACCGCCGGCACGCGCGGTCGGTTTCCCGTCGGCACGTTCATCCTACGCGCCCTCCTTCGAGAAGTCGTCAGCACGCCGACAGCGCGTGATGCGCAGTCGCCACTTCAGCGCTCGCCGCCAGTCCGTCCCGTCCAAGGCTTTCTCGGCTTGATCCAAGAGCACCAACGCGCCCTGCAACCCCAAGCCGGGGTAGCGGTTGAAGAGGCGCCTGATCTCCTTCTTTGTCATTTCGCGGGTTCGCTACAGACGCGCTCCGCCGTCAGACACGCAGCGCCGTTGCAGTGATTCACGCGGGCCTCGCTGGCATAGCAATCTACGTAGCCGCGCTCGCCCCTGATCGCTTCAACACGAAGGCAGCAGGCCCCGATAATGCCGCAGAAGAAAAGGCACGCGACCGCGACGATCCCGCTGAAGTAGAGCCTTTCCTGTTGTTCTCCTGTCACGGTGCCTCCTTGATGAGCTTCGCCGCCGCAGGCCAAAGCGTCTGGATGTCATTCCTCACTCCCACCCCTCCATCCTTGTTTGCGCAGCTCCGCAGCGATGTCGGGCGGCGCCCAACCCTCGGGCTTCATCTGCTTGCCGTCTTCCCGCTTTGGTCCTCCGAGCTTCGCCATGTTCGCTTGATGGACTGCTGCGAAGATCGGGTCGAGGTCAACGCCTACTGCGTTCGCGAGCCCGAGCGCAACGTAGACCAGATCCGCGATGCCGTCCACGAACGCCGGGAGGTTTCTCTCACGCTGCGCAACCCGCATCTCTTCCAGCTCCTCGTAGAGCAAACCGTCCCCACGCTCTCCTTCCCGGCCGGGCACGAGCTTACCCAGAAACAGGTCCGCGTCCCGCCTGCTTGGAAGCTGCGGGATCCCGTTCACGGTCTGACCTGCCATCCTGTTGAACGCGCGTACGAGGTGCTGCCAATCCGTCACGATCATCGACCCTCCACTTCCTGATCCCCTCCACCACCGCCGAAGCGCCGCTCCAGAAACCGCACGATCAACGACGGGACGCTCCAAGCTGTTCCGTAGCTCGCCGGCTCGACCCGGCCTGACGGCTCGAACCGCATCCCTTTGAACTTCTCGACGATCTCCACGAGCGGCACACCACGCTGGAGCGCCACAGAGACCATCTTGCACCACGCGTGGGCGAAGCCTTGCGTGGTCGAGCCGAACTTGTCCATCGTGACGAAGACCTCGCCCGGACGGCCGTCCGGGTAAAGACCCACCCGGACATAGAGCTTGTGCGCACCGAACTCGCCGTGGATCCGGAACTTCTGCGTCACCGCTTCGCGCTCGTCCGGGAGGCGCTCACGCTCGGGCAGAGGTCTCACTTTCGCTCCAAAACGCGGGGCTTTGCCAACGCAGGAATCGTAATCGAACCGGCCCGCGGTCCCGTCAGATGAGCAACCACCGCCCCATCTCCACCGCGATTGAGCGCACGTTCTACCGCAGCCCCCATCGAGAGTTGCCCACGCAGCATCCCTACCTCCGACAC
>ERZ1292623.3945-Hain-H51-01um-R1-3945-length-12412-cov-5_pt1 | contig 12412 bp, 16 predicted proteins | sample MGYA00564398_ERZ1292623 | MGnify/ENA primary metagenome ERZ1292623 (study PRJEB36523, sample SAMEA6512633) | groundwater metagenome | collected 2019-01-07 | study: AquaDiva: Metagenomics assemblies of 32 groundwater samples | reverse complement strand
GTATACTGCTTTAGTTAATGCGGTTTTCATGATCAATTAACTATAAACTGCACAAACCATGGAGCTGCCCAGATTATCGCAAGTCCAATGAACACATACATTATAGTATTCTTTGAGCTTTCACGTTTTCCTGGATTCGATCCACTAGTTATGTAGCTTACTCCAGCAAGAACCAACATTATAACAGCAATAAAAGTCGCAGCATACTTTACTAGATTGTATATTTTCAATACTGGTTCTAGTATTGTATCAAATGTTTCTCGCTCTTCTTGGGAAATTGTTCCATTAAATTGAGCTGTAACAATTTGCAGAACAAGCATATAACTAATAAGCGCAAAGGCAGCAAGTTTTTGTACCTTCATTCTTCCACCTCCTTTTCAGTTGATTGTTCGCGCCATTCGTCAAGGTAGGCTTTCGTTTTACGGAATCTTTCGAGCTTTCCTCTAAGATCTTTCTTATGTTTCCACTCAAGAAAGTTCTGACAATTCTGGCAGAACTCTTTTTCTTCTTCTATTTCAATTTCACAGATGATGCATGTTTTTTTCATGCGATTGCTGTGATCTAAACCGCTTTTATGCAGTCGGGGACTAATTAGTCGACTACTTAGTCGTCTATCCAGTCGACTGGATAGACGTCTGCTTAGTCCCAGACTTCTTATAAAATAAAATGTGTAGAAGCGGATATGAAAATGGAATCAAATAGTATAATTTTAGGGGACTGTATTAGTCTTATGAAAGAAATGGATAGTAATGTAGTTGATCTTATTATTACAGACCCACCCTATGGAGATAATATCACATATTATGGAAATAAATCAATACAAAATAATGAGAGCCCACTAACTAATTGCCTTGCTTTAGTAGAATGTTATAGAGTCTTAAAGAGAAACAAAACAATGTATAACTTCACCAATTGGAAACATTTGCCTTTCCTTACAGAATTTATTACAAAATATACAAAATTCAAGATAAAACATGTTATTGTATGGAAAAAACCTAACTTTGGACTTGGTTACGCTTTCAGACATCAATTCGAGTTAATTTTAGTATTAGAGAAAGGAAATCCCAAGTATAATTTGACTAATTTTTCAAATGTACAAGAATCTAAGCACATTTCAGATAAATCTATACACCCACATCAAAAACCTGTAGATTTATTGACTAAAATAATTAAGCATAGTTCAGAAAAAGGAGATATTGTATTCGATCCATTTTGTGGTAGCGGTTCAACTTGTCTAGCTGCAAAACATAGCATTAGGCAGTGGTTTGGGATTGAAAAGGATCCCAAATATTTCAAGATAGCAGAAAGTAGACTAGAGACCAAGGAGGGAGATGAGCGATTTTTCTGATAAAATTGATCCTGAAGATATAATTAGGGAACTTAGGAAATTAATAGAAATTTTCAGAATTAAAAATAAAGTTTGTTCTAATAATGAAAAAAACCTATCAGATCCACCTAAGAATTGAATCTGAAGCAATTGCAAAGCTAAAGAAACAAGCAGAAGAAAAGAAAATTACTCTGGCAGAGCTATGTAGGTTAAAGATTTATAATAATGAACAAGTAAACAAATTAGATTTTTTAATAACTAAATTTGAGAAATTATTTGAAAATGTCACAAATAAGTAGTCAGAGGTTTAGTTTTATCGATGACAAGATATATAAAATAATTAAGTCTATAATTTCCATACCTAAAAGTTATTTTATGAGTTTCCGCGAAATGCCAGGATAGGGACAAGGCCGGGACGGGCGTTTCTCAACAACCGGCTAGAGCCGGTTACATTTTCCCAGCACGTCATCGAAACATAATAAACAGATATTTGCTCCAGTCGACAGTTCTGGATCAACACACGGAACTGTTAAGTACATTATTTAGTTTATATCCTGAGCCGTGAATCTGGCACATCTTGTGGACTAGATAAGTTTTAGCTGTGGAGGATTAGGCAACTGTCTTACCACCATAAAGTTTATATGGTATTTGGCAAAGAATAAGTGATGAGTTTTAGGATTCCATCAGAACAAAATATGCCTCTTGTCCCAGGAGCAAAAGAAGCTTGCAATGAACTCCTAAAATTTAGGCAAGAGTATAATCAAGCACGTCAACAGTACAAACAAATTGCCGGACATGCACCTCCAAGTCTACGTAGTCTAGAGCGACTTGCTCGAAAACACTATAACTCTGTCCTGATACCACTAAACTCACGTGCCATCGATGAAAAGTCGGTATATGGGCATAGTGTATTACCTCTTCTTCTAGATTGTATTGTCAGACGCACTCCGCTAGTCAATACTGACGAGTTTCTTAAAGCAAATCGGTTAGACTTTATAGCAAGCCAAGATGGTGATGGAAAGAGCGATTCTGCTCACAGGATTTATTCAGCAATAAGAACAATAGGCAGTTATGCATGTTGTAATGCTTTTTCATTGAACCATCTTGGAAGTATAGCAGAGTTTTATCAACACTTTAGAGGCCCTGCACTAATTGATGAAGATAAAGCTGTGTCATTAGGTGGACTATTGGCAAGCAATTACATATGATATTCAAGCATGTGTGTACGTACCCTCTAGACTACAACAAAGAATAAATACTCGCGTGTCGTCGCTAGTCTGAGCAACGTGACATCAATAGCCTTCCGCTGCAATGCCCTACCATTTGGGTCTGACCTATTGGCTGATCGTGGGACGGGCGTTACACCATTCTGCGATTTTAATGGATTATACAAGCTGTTTAAAATAAAAAATATTTAAGATCCCCAAGTCTTATTTTCATATATAATCTTAACTGGCTCACCATTCGATAAAAGTTGGTTAATTCTAGAAGCGCCAGAATCGCTCAGCTTAACTTCAACCTCCGAAACTCTTGATTCAAATCTAGCCCCTCTTTCAAAAAAGTATTGTTCGATTCCATATTCCACTCTCATAGTATTCATGTCGATAGAAACGGCTTCTCCACGAATAAACAATTTATCTTTAGATGGTTTATTAAGTGATGCCTCAACATATCTTGAAATGCCTTCACCATCATCTACCAAGGTAACATAAATACTGTCTCTTACTTTAGCCCCTTGAACCAAAGGAATACTATTAATTTCATATCTTATAACAACATACTGCCCCCTCAATGGATCAAATGGGTCAATTGGCTGGGTTGCTAAAACGGCCTTCTTTACACTCAGCAAAGGATAAGAAACGTAAATAATAAATGCAAAGAGTATTATGAGAAGAACTGCTACAACAAAAATTAGCTTCAGATATTCTTTATTAAATTTTGATTTCATGTATAAAATTAATTCTCTTTAGTTCTTTCTATTAATTTCCTTCTCCATTTCTCAATTCCCCATCCACCAAAGATAAGAATTATACCCCCAATAATAGACATAACTGCAAAGCCAATTTGTCCCCCGAAGTCCATAATAAATCCTATGTATCTAGTTATGATATCTAATGCAAAGAAGGCTATAGCCAAGTTAACAATTTTAACCGAATGATGCTTTGTTCCGTAGCCTATTACAGATAAAATTACCACTATGAACAACAAGTTATCAAAAAGCCACATTACCAAAAGTCCCCCACTAATCGGGCCACCATAAACTGGCTCTCCGGAAATCAAACTTGCTAGGCCAATCAACAAAACATAGAGAAGTACCAAACCAATAAATCCCCAAGTTTCCTTACTTGAAAGTTTATTTTTCACAAGAGACATATAAATTCCTACACCCGCTAAAATCACAGCCAAAACTGAAATGACAACTAAAAAGAAAAGGACATTAGATGCTAACACAAAGTTATCTGACCATAGAAAAGACAACAGAATCTGAAAACTCAAAATATAGGCCAGAAGAAGTATGTAGAATGCACTCCAGTATCTGTAAACCCTAGAGAACTTATGGTCTATCGATTTATGTATTTGGGTAAGTCCATATAAACCTATACCAACAGCCAAATAGATTATAGTTAAAATTCCCATAGAGAAGCCATCTCCAAAACTCACAAAGGAAAGGTATTGAAGACTTATCCAAACCAGAAACTCGAATAAGGCGATAATAAGGCTAGCAGATGAACTAAATATGTACGAAGCAATCAATACACCAACAATTGCTAACAACAAAAACCATGCGTTTGACTGAAGAGATGTGCTTAGATTGAATATCTGAGCTATAAGGAAAATACTAAGAGTATAAAGTAATGCTCCGAGAACCAAAAGAGAACCACCTATTACCTCATGATTGTGAGTTCTAAACAAAGTTCCTGCAGTATAAGCACCTAAAGTAGAAATTACAAGAATTAAAACTTTCAAGGCCGAAGGCATCTCAGACCAATTCAAGGCTATTAACCAAGCAACACCAAGCGCAATAAGAATGGATCCGATTGTTGCAACAACCCCTCCAAAAGATATACTCTGTTTGAGGCTGACGGTTCCTTTACTAGACATTCATAAAAGAGTAAATCCTTATTTAAAAACTATTCCATTCTAATCGCAAAATGGGGAGGGTACCAGGACGGGCGCCATATTTTAACGTTTTTGTCATCGACAAATTTATCAAAACGCCCAACATAGGAATCGAACAAATACTTTGATACAGATAAAGTTAATAACTAAATCGACGGAAAAACAAAATGGGAGCAAAACAATTTGACTATTATATATTCATAGATTATTCTGAAAACTTTTTAGGATACCTTGTAATGAAAAATGAGAAGATAAAGGAATTTCTTCCAAAGATTTCAAAGTTCGCACATTATAGAGAATTAAAACGCAAAGAGGCTTACATTCATTCTATCAAAAAAGTAATTGAAAAGAATAATGTTTTATCTTACACAGAGAAAACTAAAATTAGAAAAACAACTAGCACTCTAGAAATTTATTCAGACATTTTAGAATTTTTGAAAGAACATGATAATTGTTTAATATTTATTTCAGTAGATAATAATCAATCTGTTAATTTTGAGAAGCTAGTTAGAATAATTGATGGGACCAATATCAAAGTAGTTAGAGAAAGTCAATTAAGAAAAGACACATTTGAGTATAGGATAAATCTGGTTTTAGATACTTTACTTAATATCGAGAGATTAAAAGAAAGCATAGGTAAGGAGGTCCGTCAGTCCTAATAACCACGTCAAGCGTGGGGTTCGTCAGGTCCTTTTCCCTATAATATTACATAACTTCGTATAATTTAAACCTTTGCATTTACACATAATCTCTTGTATTACCTGCAAGAGATAGCATGCAAAGTTTATATTTTTATTGGGTCAATCGCACCACTTTTTTGGTGCAATCATACCTGTTTTCAGGTATGGTTAAACACAGGTGACCACAAAATCTCTAAGTCTCTAAAATGTGGTCACCTACCTTAATAAAAAATAAGCAAAACTCACAAAAATATATTCCAATAAGTGTCTACCATTTCTTCTGCATTAAATTTAACTATTTCTGAATAATTTTCTATTGAAGATTTGGTTAGATCACTTTTATCTGCCTTTCTTAATGCATTAAGATAAGCTGATTTGGTTTTTTTACGAATTATTAATGGAGGATATTTGTTAATTAACAAAATATAACTTAAGATCATTCTTCCTGTTCTACCATTTCCATCCATAAATGGGTGAATCTTTTCAAACTTATGATGGAAAATAGTTGCTAACACCAAAGGGTTCAGTTTATCTTTATGGTCTTCATACCATTTTAATAATAAATCCATATCTGTTTTAACATATGGAGCAGGAGTAGCATCGAAATTACTTCTTATGACTCTTACATCTGTTGTCCTATAACCTTTTCTGGGATCAATATTCTCGAGTAGAGCATCATGAACTCTAATTATAAATTTGTGGCTAATTTCTTCATTTGAATTAAACAATTCAAAAAAGACTTTTTCTGTATTTTGAAGATCATATATTTCTCTTAAGGTTTTATTTTCAGGAGTTAAACCATCATTCAGTAAATTTCTAGCTTGTTCCAAGCTTATAGTATTTCCCTCAATAGATGCCGTGTTGAATGCGAACTCGATTACAAAATTCTTTAAAATCTCTTTTTTGGTGATATTATCTAATTTTTTAAAATTATTATTGTAATGTAACCTGCAAGCTTCTATTTGATATAATCTTTCTTCAAGAAAATTATCTTTTTTTAGTTTTAACTCTTTAGCCTTCTCAAGCCAATGATTTGATTCTAGAAAGCCTTTAATTGTTTTATAGGCTTTCCTTATTTTGTTCTTGAATTCTACCTTTTCAAGAGATATTCTTACCTCATCTATTGAACTTCCTAAGTAAGCAATGTCCTTTGAAAGCACCTTTTTACCTTTTCTTTCAGATGCCCTAAGGTAATAGTAAGGTTTACCGCTAACTATTTTTTTGTATATGTACACCATGAATAATCTACTAATCAAAGGTTTATAAACTTTACCCTCTACATTATAGAAATACAATTGTAGTGGGTAACTAGAGAAAACTATCTGTTGTATGGTGTATCTTTCACCTGTTCGTAGATAAAAGATGGTAAACAAAGTTTATAATTTTTGGTCCGTAAATGCCTCAATCACCAAGATCTATTAAAAAGACCATTTGACCCATCAGATATAGTGTGCTAGTCACATTCAAATAAATAAATAATTTTTATTACTATCTCTGAACAAAAAAACTTGCAGAAATTATATAAAAGATTGTTTGCAAAAGATTATGTGAGCCAAGACTTAGTTTCTAAATTAATCCCTGAAGATGCTACAGCAAGAAGACAAGCTCTTCGTTCAGTTTCTCCCGACGATGGCAAATACGCAATGTCATCCTCAAAATTAACAGATTATATAAGTGCTGAAGCAGAATGGAGGGCTTGTGCATTGGTTCAAAAAGTTCTTTTAGAGACGAGAGCCGAGTTTGGTCAGGCAGAGCAGAGTAATGTAGATGAAGTTGAAAGAGCTTTGGAGCAAATTGATCCTCTGAATATGGCTCTTCTTGAAGAAAAAGTTACAAAACACGACCAATTGGCAGTCATAGATGAAATAGGAAGATTTGTATCTGCAAAAACAAAGGCATTGCTTCACCCAGGAACAACATCTTATGATATATTAGATACAGCAAGGTCATACCTTTTAAGAAAAGCCTGGACAGATGTTGTTGCTCCAAAAGTTGCTGAGTCAGTAAGAAAACTTTGTGACTTAGCAGAATCTTCAGCAGATATTGTTCAAGCAGGAAGAACTCATTTGCAAGATACATCTCCTGTTACTTTTGGTTTAACATTTTCAGGTTATGCTGCTAGATTAGCAGACAGATTAGTTATGGCACGTAGAAATTTCGATGGCCTAAGAGGAAAAGTCTCAGGAATTGTAGGAACAGGAGCGAGCGTAGATATGGTTATAGGAAGTAGAAAGTCTGTAGAATTTGAAAAAGTTGCTCTAGCTAAACTAGGCTTAGAACCAGACTACACAGCAACACAAGTAGTACAAAAAGAAAGATTAACTGATGTCGGACACGGACTAGTTTCTTTAATGCATGTCTTAGGAGATTTTGCAAATGATATGAGAATATTATATTCATCAGCAATCGGAGAAGTAACTTCACTAGATGCAAAGAAAAGACTTGGTGGTTCAAGTGCAGATGCAACAAAAAATAATCCAATTGACTGGGAAAATATTGCTGGAAAAGTTGCAGTGGTTGAAAGCGGAATGCGTGTGTTATATGCAATGGTTCAAACTGATTTACAAAGAGACCTACGATCATCTGTTCAAGGAAGATATCAACCTCAAGCGATGATGGCAGAGACTTATGAATCATTTGAGAGAGCATCAAAAGCTTTAGATCAATTACATATCAACAGAGATGTAGTATCTGTAAATCTTCAAGCAGTTAGAGATAATCCTTCCGAGGCAATGGTCGCTATTTTAAGAGGAGAAGGATGGGTTCATCCAAAACATGGAATTGGTCACGATTTTGTTAAAGCAATGGGAAAAGAAGCAAAATCAAAAGGAAGAAAATTGTTAGATGTTTCAATGGGTGATCCAGACTTCGAAGCATTACACAATGCTCTTTCAGCAAATAAAAGAGCTATTTTAGCAGGACAGATAGAGAATTATTTAGGCTCAGCAAAAGAAAGAATGGAAAAAAATATAAGTTACGCAAGAAGTAAAGTTTCTTTTTGAAATTAATAAATCTCTTTCTAAAACATATCTTAATTACCAACAATGCTTAAATAATACAATTACAAATTCAACATATGTCAATAAGAGCTTTAGAAGGACAAGTCTTAGATCATATTCCAGTTGACAATGTATTAGTTAGTGTTTTTGATAAAACTGGTTTAGATGTTCTAGTTCATGGACTCACAGCAGCTAATCCAAAAGTTAGGTTTTTATCTACAGGTGGAACTTATACTGCAATACAAAAAATGCTAGGAGATAGAGCAGCAAATAATCTTGTAGAAGTCGCAACATATACGGGCTTTCCCGAAATGGACGGGGGACTTGTAAAAACTTTACATCCAAAGATTCATGCAGGAATACTTGGCGAAAGAGGAAATCAAAAACATCAAGAATATTTAAGACAAACTCTTAACGGAGGAGTCTTTATTGATATGGTTGTTGTAAATGCTTATCCATTTGAACAAATGGTTTCAAAAATAAGATCCGGAGAGATTGATCCAAGAACAGGACAACCATTTAATTTTGAAAATGCTAGGGGAAATATTGACATTGGTGGACCTACTATAATAAGAGCAGCAGCTAAAAACTTCCCTAGTTGCGCAGTTGTTTGTGATCCAAATGATTATCAATCAGTAGTAGAGGGAGTAACTGTTGAAACTGGATGTACTACTTTTGCACAGAGAGCAAGATTAGTTCCTAAAGTGTTTGAATTAACTGCAAGGTATGATACAGCAGTAGCAGCTTTCATGAGTGAATCTATGAAAGACCCTCGCGCTGTAAGATCATTGTATAAATTTGGAACTGAATAGATGGGTAGAGGAACAGACGTCACTGATTTTAAAAGAGTTTATAGAACAGCAGTCGCAGACGAATTTCCAGATCAATTAAATATTGGCTTGTTAAAGCAAAGTTCTCTTAGATATGGAGAAAATCCTAACCAACCTGCAGCAATGTATAGTTTTGCAGGAACAGATTTATCAGAATTAACAAACGTTAGACTTGTAAAGGGTGGTAAGGGGGGAGTTTCTGCCACAAACTCCATGGATGTAACTAAAGGGATGCATTTAGTCGGTTTTTTCTCAGACCCAGCCGTTGCAGTGATGAAACATGCCTTGCCTTCTGGTTTTGCTAGACAACATGCTGGAAATGCCCTAGATGACATTTATGTTAAAGCTCGTGATGCTGATTCAAGAAGCGCATTTGGTTCAATAGTTGTATCAAATAGACCAATAGATAAAGCAACTGCAGAGGCAATAGCATCAACATTTGTAGAGGGAGTAGCTGCTCCAAGTTACGAAGAAGGAGCGATGGGAATATTGGAAAAGAAAGCAGATCTTAGATTAATGGAATTCTCAAATTTAGATAGAATGCCAAGATTCGCAGGAGATAAAGATAGTTCTTACGATGTAAGATCACTGCCATCAGGAAGAGTATTAGTTCAAGCTAACTATTTATGTAGTGTAAAGGGAAAAGAAGATTTGATAACAGACCCATTAATAAAAAGAGATAGTCTGGATTATGTAGTTGCCAGGGATCCTAATAATAGAGAAATGAAAGATCTTCTAACAGCTTGGTGGATTAATTTAGGAGTTAGAAGTAACGGAATAGTTATTGTAAAGGATGGAGTTACTATTGCTGTTGGTAGCGGTCAACAAGAAAGAGTAGGCGCAGTAGAACAAGCAATAGTTAAAGCATATCAGAAAGCAATGGCTAGAGAAGGCATAGATTTTGATCCAATAGATGGGGCAGTAAATAGAAAACTTTTGAAATTTAATCCTCTAGAGGAAGCTGTTTTGTCTTCAGATGCATTCTTTCCTAATATAGATTCGATAAAAATAGCAGGTGCTCAAGGAATATCTGCAATAGTTCAACCTGGTGGTTCAATAAAAGATCATGAAATTATAGATGCAGCAAATGAATATAATATGGCAATGGCATTCACAAGAGAAAGATGCTTTGCTCATTTCTAATTATTAAAAAATTAACCTATATAACTAAATAATTTGTATACTAGAAAAGCCGGCCATATTACTGCTTTCAATATCGCTACAATAACTCCCCAGAATCCGCTTGCAACAGATATATTGTAAACTGCAGCTCCTACAAATCCAAGGCTATAAAACATACAACCTTTCGACGCATAACTTGAAGAACACTTATAGTCCCTGCAATATTCGTCTTTCATATCTTGTTTACCCTTTTTCATGAGCTGAAGAGTGCACTTATGTATTAAAATATTCCTATTTCTAGACACTAAAAAAACTTATAAAGACAAACTAACTCATGATACAATGCTTAACATAAAAAAGAGCTTATTGGTGATGAGTATTTTCATTATTTTAGCGACAGTAACAGCTGTTGAAGTTAGAAAGACTGAATTTATTGTAATAACAAATCCTGATAATAAATTAAGTATATCGGTAGTGGACCCTGATTTAAACAATGAAGAGATTGATCTATTCGAGGGTGTTGCTAAAAAATCAGGAGAGTACAGATTTACTTATTATGGTGTTGTTGATAAAGTAAAACTAAAAGCAAGGATAATTAATAATGGCACAGGCGAGATAGTAGACGAAAAAGAGTTTGGTCCATACACTCTTGGAACAACAATTGTAAATATTAATTTCACCAGTTCAAAAGTTAAAGGGGAAGAACTAGAACAAACAACAGAATTAACAGAATCAGAAACATCTGAAAGTGAATTAACTGGACTTGCAATAAGCGAAACATTTGGAGGTTTTTCAAGCGTTTATTATTATGTTATCGGAGTGGTATTAGCATTAGTTATCTTCATTATAGTAATGAAAAAACGTATGTCTTTAGATGTCAAATCAAGCCCAACCGAACCAAATCCAAAGAAATTAATGAAGAAATCATATCCTCCTGCAAAAACAGAAGTTAAGGTTACTACAGTTGACAAAACAAATGAAACAAGCATTAATGAAACAGAAAAAAGAATAGCTGATATGCAGAAACAATTAGAACAAATAAGAAGTGAAGAGAAGTTAGTAAAATTACAGAAGCAAATTAAATTAGAGCAACAATCATTAAAGAGGATGCAAGAAGATAGTGATGACGGACCTCAATTACCACAAAATAAAGATAATAACCTAGATAATCAGCAAAAGCCTTTTTGATTTTAATTAAAGTTTCATTACCTAAGCAGCTACTTTAGATTTCTTTATATCTTCAAGAATATTTTGATAAGTCTTAAATTCAGGGGTATCTGTCATATCAGAAGTATAGAGAAGAACTAATTTTCTCGCTTCCTCTCCTTGAACCATAGATTCAGTTGCTATTATTATCTTTCCAGTAATTGCCTTCGTAAAGAATCCTGTGCGTCCACCACTACTCTTTGCAACATAATTAAAAATCCTAAATGAACTAGGGTCGATTGTATAACCTTCTCTTTCAAACTCCTTAGCATGTGGTTTAAATGATTCAAATAGAGCACCAGCATCAAATAATCCTTCAATACCCTCTTCAAATCTTGGAATGTCAGCCCTTAACACCTCCAGACGACCACCATTTAGAGTAGCAACCATATCTTGAGTATAATGTACCTCTCCCATCCACAATCTATCCCCTACACAATGAACTTTCCCATAGCTTCCAGGCACAACTCCTTCAGATCTTCTAAATGATATAGAGAAATTAGCAGGAGCATGAGTTAAAGGAGCTCTTTGAACTACGAGTGCAATATCGGAAGAGTTAACGTTTCCAACCTCAATTCTTTGATGATTGGGGTTATCAAGATAGTCTAATCTTCTTTCTGACATGCAAAAATGTTAAGAATTTTGTTTTTATAATTAATTATTCTTTAATATATATTTTATCTTAAATCCTTAGCTCTTTTAAGCATTGCTTGCTTTACCCTTTCTATAGCAATCCTATTAGCAGCATCTCTTGGGTTGATTCCCTGTTCTTTTGCATTTGATAAAACTAACTCTGTGTTCTTAGTAATTTTATCCTTTACGGTCTTGTACATGTATTTTGCATCTTTACCTATATATTCAACCCAGCTTGAAATAACTCCGCCAGCATTAGCTACAAAATCAGGAACAATCAATATTTTCTTACTTAATTCTTGTTCAACATCTAAGGGAATAGGTATGTTGGCAGCTTCTACAATTATTTTTGCTTGAATGGAATTCATATTAGATCTGTTAATAACATCAGGCAAAGCTCCTGGAATTAAAACATCAACAGGAAGTTCAAACAACTTGTGTCCAGGTAGCATTCTTCCTTTTCCTAATGTAACACTTCCTTTGTCTTTTTTAACG
>ERZ1292623.2187-Hain-H51-01um-R1-2187-length-17878-cov-11_pt1 | contig 12415 bp, 14 predicted proteins | sample MGYA00564398_ERZ1292623 | MGnify/ENA primary metagenome ERZ1292623 (study PRJEB36523, sample SAMEA6512633) | groundwater metagenome | collected 2019-01-07 | study: AquaDiva: Metagenomics assemblies of 32 groundwater samples | reverse complement strand
GTTAGATATGGTTATTTATTAAAAAATATTAAGAGAATTAAACCTGTGAAATATAAAGGCAAATTAAATTTCTTTGAAGTAAATATTTAAAATATTCTTCTGAAAATATGAGAAATTATTGAAAAAAAACTAAAAAAACTTGTTTTACGTTTTTTCCAGTACTTGAAAACATTAAAAAATTTAGGTAATGTTTGGCCAAATTTGAATCCTAAAGTTTTAGCGAATAAATCTACCTTAACCCATTTTTCCTTTAATCTTCCAATATTAATTTCTAGATATTGATGGATATTAAACATAAAAAATCCATGAATTATTTTAATGTCTTTTTCATAAAACAATTTACTTTTTACTAGAGCTATCCTGTATAAATAGTTAAGCTGGTGGCAATGTAATAATGTTCTGCTCCATAATTTATTAACATTTTTCACAAATAAGAAGGGAAAATCATTCCATACTCTTCCGGGTTCACCATGAAATTTCTTTGTTAAATAGTAATAGATTTTTTTTGCAAAATCTTCTTTATCTTTAGATTGCTTTTTTATCTTAATAATCGCATTTTCAAATTCTTTAGGTAACTCGCGAGGTAATCTAGATCTTCTGAAACCTAAATTTGGTACGAAAATTCTAGATAAAAAGAAAATACATGTAAAGAAAATGATAATTAAAGCTGTAATTATATTTAATATTAAATTCATAGATTTGTTAAATGACAAATTATTTAAATACTTTTCTATAGCAAATAGATATGGTTAATGTATTTATAGAACGCGAGAATAAAAAAACGAATGTAAAAGCTAGAAATGCCAAAGAGATAATGAGCATCCTAAATATTAATCCTGAAACCGTATTATTAGTTAAAAATAATGAACTTATACTCGCAGAAGATAATTTAAATGATAATGATGAGTTAAAGTTATTAAGCGTGATTTCTGGCGGTTAGTAAATTTTATAATACTAATTAAATTATTGATATTATGCCATGTAAAAATTGCCTGGAAAAACCTATAATGAAGCTTTTGAATAATGAGCAGCTTTGCAAACAGCATTTTGTCAAGTATTTTGAGAAAAAAGTCTTTAACACCATTAGAAATTATAAATTAATTAATAAAAATGATAAGGTTGGGGTGGCTGTTTCAGGCGGCAAGGATTCTTTAACATTGCTTTACTTGTTAAATAAACTTAAAGAGAAAACAAGGAAATTTGAAATTTATGCTATTGCTGTGGATGAAGGCATAGAGGGTTATAGAGATAAGACATTAGAAAATGCAAAGAAATTCTGCAATGAAAATAACATAAAATTAAATATTTTTTCTTATAAAGATGAATTTGGAGATACTTTGGATAATTTTCTTAAAAATACCAAAATGAAAGCTTGTTCAATGTGCGGGCCTTTTAGAAGATATATTCTTAATAAGAAAAGCAAAGAACTTGGTTTTACTAAACTTGCTACAGGACATAATTTAGATGATGAATCGCAATCTATTATGATGAATTATATTAGAGCAAACATTGAAATCAGCGCAAGATTAGGACCAATTACAGGTGTATTAAAAGATCAAAGGTTTATCAAAAGAATTAAACCATTATATTTAATGAGCGAAAAAGAAGTTGCAATATATGCTTTCTTAAAAAATTTAATTACAGAGTTTAACGAATGTCCGCATAGTCTAGATAGTTATAGGGGGGATATAAGAGATATGCTGAATAATTTCGAAGCAAAATATCCTGGAACAAAAAACGCAGTTGTTACTGGATTTTTAAATATTTTACCAATGCTAAGGGAGAATTATAAAAGCAATATTCCTTTAAAAAGCTGTAAAAATTGTGGTGAACCATCTTCAAATGAAATCTGCCAGACTTGTAAAATTGTTGAGATATTAAAAAATAAAAATAAGTAAGCTTTTTATATTTTTCTTTGAGATTAATTTTCTATGATAATAACTGATAGTTTATATGGAAGCTTTGAAGTAAATGAACAGTTAATAAATGAATTAATCTTTTCTAGAGAATTTCAAAGATTAAAAGATATATCTCAATTTGGTATTCCACCTAAATATTATCATATCAAAGGAGATTTTTCAAGATACGAGCATTCCGTCGGGGTAATGTTATTACTAAGAAAATTTAATGCTGGTTTAGAAGAACAAGTTGCGGGGTTATTGCATGATGTTTCCCACACTGCTTTTTCTCATATTGGGGATTGGGTTTTTGGAACTAATGCAGAAGAAAATTACCAAGATTTAAATCATGAAAGTTTTTTAACTAATTCAGATTTACCATCAATTTTATCAAAGCATAGTTTAGATTATACACTCATCTCCGATATATCTACTTTTAGATTACTTGAAAGGCAAAGACCAGAGTTATGTGCAGATAGATTAGATTTTTCTTTAAGAGAGATATTTTATAGATTTGATAAGTATTTTCATGAATTGGTATTAGAGAATTTAGCTGTATTTGATAGTAATTTTGCTTTTAAATCTAAAGATAAGGCGAGAGAATTTGCCGAGTATTACTTGAAATTACAAACTGAACATTGGGGTGAAATAGAGACATTAATTAGGTATCATATTTTCTCAGATATAATAAAATATGCAATTGATGATAGAATTATAGACTATAAAGATTTATATTTGGATGATACTACCGTAATAAATAAGCTATTAAATTCTGACGACCATTATGTAAAAGAGAAATTAAATATTTTAAGTTCGGAACTAAAATTTGAGGAAAATTCCAATAATCCAGATTTTATTTTAAAAGAAAAGAAATTTAGATATGTTGATCCGTTATACTTGGAAAATGGAAATTTATCTAGATTAAGTGAAAATGATTTAAGTTATAAAAAATTATTAGAAGAAAAAATGAGATTAACCAAAAAATCTTTGAGGATTAAATTATTAAACAATGTATAAATATATTGCAAAAAATTATAATAAACTGCATAAAGAAGAGTAATGTTTATATACCTGTTATAATTATTAGGTAATGTGAAAATGAGATTAAGAACAAAAATGCAAAAAAAAGTGACTATAAGTAGAGAAGAATATAAAATGCTAAAGGAAAGATCAAAAGTAGACTGGAATTTGGTTAATCAAATAAAAAGAAGTTTGGAAGATATAAAAAATAGCAGAATGATTGAATGGAAATCAAGTAAACAAAAATTATTATAAATATATAAATTTACCTTAATTTATGTACAATAAAATTGCTAAATCTTACAATAAATTACATAAAGAAGAACAAATTAAAAAATTAGAAATTATTGAAGAAAATATTAAGATTATTTCTCCATTGTTAGATGTTGGTTGTGGAACTGGAATTTCTACGAATTATTTTGATGTTGAAAGCATTGGAATAGATAATTGTAAAGAAATGATTGAAGAAGGAAGTAAGAATTTAATTTATGGAAACGCTGAAAGCTTGCCGTTTCCCGATAAAAATTTTAATACTGTAATTAGCGTAACCGCATTTCATAATTTTAAAGATATGGAGAAATCTTTGCTTGAAATAAAAAGAGTAAGTAAAAATAATAATATCGCTATAACATTCTTAAAAAAATCTTCAAAAATAAATAAATTTAGAAGTTTATTAACTAAACATTTTAAATTTAAAGAAATTCCATGCGAACAAGATATTTTATTTATAATAAATTAAAAAAAATAGACCGGCTATTCACCGGCCATGAAAGGGCATTTCAAGGGGGTTAAAGAATTCTACTCTGCCCTGACAATATGATATTTATTTTCCTTAGTCAAATCCCCAGCAAGAGTTATAACTCCCTCCGCTTCCAATACAATCACAACCTTGTCTACAATCTTTTCCATTATATTTTGTTCCATCGGATGGGTTACCATCTAATGTTTGACATGCATTAAAACATCCAGGTATTTCGGCTCTTCTTCCAACAGCCTCACTCCCTAACCATCCTTTTTGAGAAGCATAATAACCAAGAATAGCACCAAGTAATAATCCAATAACTAAAAATACATACCAATAATTTCCTTTATTTTCTTCTTCTATTTTAATCATCCCCTTTTGTTTTTTGTTTATTATTTAAAAAAAATAAAAAAAAGGTTAGCGTCTATGGCCAACCATTTCTATTCCAAGTTCATTACTCATTCTTTTAAGTTCTGGACTTGGTCTAGAATGATCTACTTTTCCCAGAACATATGGCGAGTTCACTCCAGTTATTATTGTCATTACTCTTAGCCTGTTGTTCATATCTTCTGAAACTCTTGCACCCCAAATTACTTGTGAGTCTGGATCTAGAGCTTGTGTAACAATTTCACCAACCCTATTAACTTCATCTAAAGTTAAATCCTCTCCACCTGTAATATGAATCAAAGCTCCAGTTGCTCCTTCATAAGTAACATCTAATAATGGGTTACTTAAGGCTCTCTTAACAGCTTCCTCAACTCTATGTTCTGTATCACTCTCTCCAATCCCAATGACGCTTACTCCACCACCTTGCATTATTGCTTTAACATCTGCATAATCTAAGTTAACTAAGCTAGGAACTGCAATAGTCTCAACAATTCCCTTAATCATCGTTGAAACAAGTTCATTAGCTACTGCAAATGCTTGTTTTAATGGTAGATTTCCTGCAATTTGAACTAATCTGTTATTATCAATTACAATTACTGTGTCTGTTACTTGTCTTAGTTGTTGCAATCCAAATTCTGCTTTATCAACACGTGCTTTTTCAATGTCTAATGGCATGGTTACTGTGCCAATGACAATTGCATCCATTTCTTTGGCTAGTTTTGCAATTACTGGAGCTCCACCTGTTCCTGTTCCACCACCCATTCCTGCACAAATAAATACCATGTCTGCACTTTGCAATACATTCTTTAATTCGTGCATGGATTCTTTAGCTGCTTCTGCTCCTTTTTGCGGAAAACCACCGCAACCTAATCCTCTAGTTAAGTCTGCTCCCATCAAAATTTTATGGTCAGCCTCAGAAATATCCAGATGTTGTTTATCTGTGTTGCATGCGATTATTTCTGCACCTTGTATTCCCTTTCTGTATAACCAGGAAACCATATTGTTTCCTCCGCCACCAACACCAACGACCTTGATGTTAGCTTGTCCGACTTTTATATTATCGAATTTATTTTGTTTGCTTCCTTCTAAAGCATTCTGTATTATAAAATCCATTTGTTCATCCCCCTCTTTGTGGTTTTTTGTTTTTCATTTTTTAATCATCAGGTATATACTCTATCAGCATAAAGTTTATATATAAGTTTGACATATACCTATCTAGAAAGAGTTAATCGCCAAAGAACACTCTTCAAGCTAAGTTCCGAAAGAATTTAGTTCGCCAAAATCGCTTAACACATTTAAATTTTGTCGCCAAACAAAATTTAAACACGAAACTTTTTCTTAATTACTTTTTTATTATGTAAAACTAATATTTAAAGCTTACTAAAATACAATATATATTTTCTACAATATAAATCTTATTTAATTGGGCTAATTTTGTTAACTTAATGAAAAAAAATTTTGGAAAAGCAGGTGATTTAGTTTCAGTTTCTACAAAAGACAGAACATATTTTGGAACATTAATCCCGTCGGTAGATGATGATGTTATCACATTGAAGCTTGACTCTGGATACAACCTTGGGATGAGAAAAGACAAGATAAAAAGTGTTAAAATATTAAAGCAAATTTCTGGAAAAGACTCCAAAAAACAATTAATTGTGTATAATAAAAATTTACCCACAATTTCAATTTTACATACCGGTGGAACAATTGCCTCTAAGGTAGATTATAAAACAGGCGGAGTTGTTTCAGCGTTTACTCCCGAGGATTTAATTGAGATGTTTCCTGAATTAAGAGATATTGCAAATTTCAAAACAAGATTAATAAGGGAAATGTGGTCAGATGATTTAAGATTCAAGCATTTTTCTATACTTGCAAGGGAAATTGAAAAAGAAATTAAGAATAATATTTCAGGGATTATTATTGGTATGGGAACAGATAATTTAGCAGTTGCAGCAGCTGGATTAAGCTTTGCTTTAGAATCTTGTCCTGTTCCTGTAATCTTGGTTGGAGCTCAAAGAAGTTCAGACAGGGGATCAAGTGATGCTTTTTTAAATCTAGCAAGTGCAGCTTTACTAATAACAAAAACAGATTTTTCAGGAGTTGCAATATGCATGCATGAAAACCTTAATGATAAAACTTGTGTAATAATGCCTGCCTGTAAAACTAGAAAATTCCATACTTCTAGAAGAGATGCTTTTAAGATTGTAAATGATAGCATAATTGCTCGTGTACATTATAATGAAAGTAAAGTTGACTTTTTTAAAAACAATTATATAAAAAAAGGTGAAAAACTAGTTATTAAAGATAAATTTGAAGAGAAAGTAGGCTTAATTAGAATTACAGTTAATATGAATGCAAAACAATTTTTAGCATACAAAGGATACAAAGGATTAGTAATTGAGGGAACCGGTTTAGGGCATACTCCTTTAGATGTTGTTGATAATGAAACTAAGGAACATGCAAACATAAAAAAAGCTTTGCAGGAATTAGCCAAAGATACTGTTTTGGTTATGACCTCACAATGTTTATTTGGAAGAGTTAACTTAAATGTTTATTCTAAAGGACGCGAATTGCAAAAGATTGGGGTAATTTCAGGAGAAGACATGCTGCCAGAGACTGCATTTGTTAAATTATCATGGTTGCTTGGAAATCATAATAAGAATGATGTTAAGGAATTAATTGGAAAAAACTTACGTGGGGAGATTAACCCAACTATAAAAGCAAATGAATTTTTAGATTAATCTGGAAAGCAAAAATGTTTGACTATAAAGATTTAAACTTGAAAATTGGTTTAGAAATACACCAACAGCTTTCAACTAAAAAATTATTCTGCCAATGCTCTAGTAATTTTAAAGAAGAAAAACTTGAAACTGAATTCAGCAGAAGATTAAGAGCTGTAGCTGGAGAACAAGGTTATGTAGATATAGCTTCGCAGTTTGAAGAAGCAAAACACAGAGAATTTATTTACCATGGTTATGATGATGAATATTGTTTAGTTGATTGCGATGAATCTCCGCCTTATGAAATTAACAGAGATGCCTTAATTACTGCCTTAAGTGTTGCTAAGTTATTTAATTTGAATATCCCAGACAAGATTATAGTAATGAGGAAAAACATTACAGATGGTTCTACTTGTTCATCGTTTCAAAGAACAATGTTAATTGGTTATGAAAGTGGAAATTCTTTTATTGAAACTTCTCTTGGTAAAGTTAGAATTACAAGTTTATGTTTGGAAGAAGATGCATGTAAAATTGAGAAGGTTGAGGAAAATAAAGTTTATTATTCTTTATCTAGACAGGGAATTCCATTACTTGAAATAAGAACAGAGCCAGATATTAAAACACCAGAACATGCAAAAGAAACAGCTGAAAAACTTGGTTTAATATTAAGAAGTTTTCCAAATATTAAAAGAGGAATAGGAACAATAAGACAGGATGTTAATCTAAGCATTAAAAATGGTGCACGAGTTGAGATAAAAGGCTTTCAGGAATTAAGAGTAATGCCTAAAATAATTGATTATGAGATTTCTCGTCAAGTTAGTTTAATAAAGAAAAAAAAGAAAGTTGAAAAAGAAGTCAGGAAAGCAAATGAAAACGGAACAACTTCATTCTTAAGACCTTTACCTGGATCAGCTAGAATGTACCCAGATACCGATTTAAAACAAATTATTGTAACAGAGGAATTATTGAGCAAGATTAAAATCCCTGAATTAATAACAGATAAGATACATGATTTACAAAAAAAATACAAATTAAGTGAGGAATTAGCTACAGAATTAGTTAAGGAAAAAATTAATTTTGAAGATTATACAAAGAGATTTAAAAAAATAAGCAAGGGATTACTAGCTACAATATTATTGACTTATATTAAAGAGAAAAAAGAACATCTTGAATTTGTTTTAGATGCATTAAATTTGGAAAAAATAACAAAAGATGTTGTCCAGGATATGTTAAATGAATTAAAGCAGGGAAAGAAAATTAATTTAGCAAAGTACAAATCTATATCAAATACAGAAATTGAAAAGGAAATAAAGAAGATTGTCAAAGGAAAAAAGAATTTAACAGTAAATGCAATAATGGGAATTCTAATGGCTAAGTATAGAGGAAAGGTAGATGGAAAGGAATTAATCGAGTTAATTAATAAATATAAAAAATAATCATTACTTTAAAATTAACAATTAAACTTTAATAATAAAAAATTTCTTTATTATCATGAAATTTAAGAAGACAATCTCGTTTATTCTAATATTAATTTTACTTGGTATAGTTAGCAGGGGAATAGATACTTATTCTGCAAAATTTTTAGATGCAAGATATCAAAGACAAAACGGGGTTATAATTGGAACAGAAGAAATTTATCTTGAAAATGGGCAAGATGCTATTTTACTTATTCATGGTTTGACAGCTAATCCGAATTCTGTAAGGGAAATGGCAAATTATCTTTATCAAAGAGGGTATACGGTTTATGCTCCTGTAATCAAGGGTCATGGAACTAGCGTGTTTGATCTTGAGAAAACAAATTATTTGGACTGGAGAAAATCTGCTGAGGATGCTTATTATAAATTAGCAAAAAATCATAAGAAAATTTACGTTGTTGGGACTTCTCTAGGTGGGCTATTATCTTTGGATATTGCCAGCAATCATGAAGTTAGCGGTTTAATTGTTGTTAATACCCCTATGGAAATTAATTCTGATTTAATTGAACTTCTTCCATTGATTTATTTAGTAAGTCCTTATAATATTAGAGGATTATTTTCATTAGAGGAATTACCAATAGCAACAGAATTAAAATTATATGATACATTGCCTTTGAAAAGTGTTGCTCAATTGAAAAGTTATCTGGAATTTGTTAAACCGCAGTTAAAAAAAATAAATTCCCCGATATTTGTTGTTCAAAGTTCAAAAGATGATATTGTTAAACCAGAGAGTGCTATGATAATATTAAATAATGTTAATTCAAGTGTAAAGGAGGCATTGATATTAGAGGACTCTACCCATATCAATATCGTTAATAAAGAGAAGGAATTATTAAAACAAAGAAGCTATAAATTTTTAAAGGGGATTTCAAATTTTTAAAGAAACTAATTCTTTATTTGAGTTACTTAATACTTCAATTTTCTTTCCAATGTAAACTGTATCTTCTATTCTTATTCCTGTTTCTTTATTCCCCCGTTTAAAATAAATTCCAGGTTCTATGGTAATAATTTCATTTTTTTTAACTTTATCATTTGAAACTATGCTTATTCTTGGAAGATCATGAATTTTTTTACCGATACCATGCCCTAGACTATGAAGAAAATATTGTTTGTAGTTTTTTAATAATAATCTAGAGTAAATTTCTAAATCACAATAAGGATAATTTATTTTTAATTTCTTAATGCATTTATTTTCACAATTCAAAATTAAGTTATAAAGCATTTTCTCATATTTATTTGGTTTTCCTAAAAAAATAGTTCTTGTCATATCAGAACAATAACTTTTATACTTGCAGCCAAAATCCAATATTAAAAATCCTCTTTCAAGTTTTTTATTTCTTGGTTTTGCATGAATTGTTTTATTGTTGTTCGCAGCTATTGTTGGAAATGCCTGCTTTACTTTGAAATTTCTAAATCTTTTTTTAATATATTTTACAATATCTTTTTCAGTTTTAAAATTAAAATTCTTAATAATTTCTTTAAAAATAACATCATTTATAGAACAAGCCTTTCTTACAAAATTTACCTTATCCATTTAATTTAATAACATTCATCAATATTTAAATCTTTATTATTATTTACAAAGTTATAATTAATCTTTATGACTTCTAATATTTGCTGAATTGCTCTTTTTGCTGTTGGTGCTTCATGTTTTTTAAAGAATTTCTTAACTTCTTTTATTCTGTCTAAGGATTTAAACCTTAATGTTACAGCTTTAATTAAACTCGGCATAACATGTCCGTCACCATATCTTTTATAAAATTCCTTCCAGTTTTTCTTTAAGAATTCCCATGCTAAATTATCAGCATATTCATTTACCCCTATCATTGCAATGACATTAAGTGCATCCTGACTTCTTACATGCTTTGTTAAACTGAATTTTAAAGCCTCTTCTAATATTTCCTTTTGTTTAAAAACTCCCAAAGACCCAAGTAATCTGACTTTTTCTTCCTGCAATGTTTCTTTTAAATATAATTTCTTTAATTTATTGAAAGTATTTTTATCGCCATTATAAGCAGCTAAGCCATAGACAACACTTCTTAAATTCGGATTTATTTTATTGCCTTTGGCATGCTCGTTGAATTTTTTACTTGCTTCATCTAAAATTTCTTTATGATCACTATACCCTAAAGTTGAAATTACATTTGCTCTAAGCAGTATATCTGTATGGCTTTCTTGAGGTTTTTCATCCCAGCCTAATTTTTTAAATATCTCAGAAAATAAATCTCTTATAAATTTATTAACATCATTTCTTTTATCATCAAATAATAATTGAACTTTTCCTAAACTTGTTGCTAAATCATCCCATAATGCATGGTTTGTTTCATACTTAAAAGTAGAGGCGAGCTTAATGTAATTCTCCAATTTAATATAAGAACCACGGGCCAATGCATAAACATCGTTTTGCATTCCAATTTTGTCTATGATATTTAAATTTTTATTAATTATATTATTAAATAAATTATTATCATACTTAATCCTGTAGAAACCAACTTGATTATTGTTTATTAATAAATTATTTGCATTAATCTCTAAGTTCTTGTTTTTCATCAAATAATACTTTAAATTATTATTCTCTGAAACAGCTACAGGAATATGCCATAATGATTTATCTTTTCTTTTTAAATAAAAAAATCTTTCCTGTTCTAATGAAATTTTATTATCCTTTAATGTTGCAGAAACAATTGGATAACCTGTTTGCTTAGTCCACAAGTTCATTAAATTTTTAACAGGTTTTTTTGAAACTTTTTCTAATGAATTCCATAAATCATTTGTTGTTGCATTTTCATATTTAAATTTAGATAAATAATATTTTAATCCATTTCTGAAAGCTTCTTCTCCCAAATATTGTTCAAGCATTCTGATTACCGCAGAACCCTTGTTATAACTAATTGCATCAAATATTTCATCTATATCATTTGGATTTCTAACATCAACATCAATTGGATGACTGCTATCTAAACTATCTAAATATAACGCAGGAATTTTAACATCTGTAATAAATTGCGTCCAAATATCAAATTCTGGAAATATTGCATCTGTTGCTTTATTTTCTATCCATGATGCGAAACCCTCATTCAACCACAGATCATTCCACCATTTCATTGTTACCAGGTTACCAAACCATTGATGAGCTACTTCATGAGTAATTGTATGCGTGACTGCTTGCTTGACTCCCACAGAAGAATCTTTTTCATCAAATAATAATTGTGTTTCTCTATAAGTAATTAAACCCCAGTTTTCCATCGCACCTGCTTCGAAATCTGGAATTGCAATTAAATCAAGTTTTGGCAGAGGGTAGGGGATTTTAAAGTAATTATTAAAGAATTCTAGAGATTTAATAGCAACATCTAAAGCAAGTTTAGCGCGATATTTTTTTCCAGGAGTTGAGTAAATTCTAATTTTAGTTCCTTGTTTTGTCTTTCCTTCTAAATATTCTAATTCAGAAATAACAAATGCTAATAAGTAAGTTGACATTATTGGGGTTTCTTCAAATATTATTGTTTTAAGATTTCCTTTATTAGATAATTTTTTTACAGGCATATTTGAAATTGCTTGTAGATTTTTTGGAATGTTTAATTTTAAAGAGAATTTTGCTTTTAACTCTGGTTCATCAAAGCATGGAAAAGCCTTTCGAGCGTCATTTGGTTCGAATTGCGTTGTTAACATTATTTTTTCTTTTTTATTAACAAGATAAGTAGATTTGTAAAATCCGCGTAATGTTTTAGCTATTTTTCCATTAAATTCTAAATCTAAATTATAAATTCCTTTTTTTATCACATTATTAAAAGTAAAAATAACCGTTTGATATTTTTTATTATATTTTATATTTTTCAGATTATTATTCTTTATTTCTGCTTTGTTTATTTTAACTTCATTTGAATTTAGAATTATTTTTTTTGTGTTTTTTAATATTTTTAATTCTATATTTACATTACCTTTATAAGTTAAATCTTTAAAATTAGGAGTTAGTTCTAAAGTATATTTTATTGGCTTAACCTCTTTTGGAAGAACATATGGATTATTCATTATAGATAAAGGAATAATTTTTATTTAAATAACTTACTAAGCGAAAGGTTTATATATTAATTCTTACTTATCTTACAAATAAGAATGGGGGCTAAAATGGAACTAATAGAAATGAAAACTGCTAAAATCACAGAAAAAGGACAA
>ERZ1292623.3944-Hain-H51-01um-R1-3944-length-12417-cov-4_pt1 | contig 12417 bp, 10 predicted proteins | sample MGYA00564398_ERZ1292623 | MGnify/ENA primary metagenome ERZ1292623 (study PRJEB36523, sample SAMEA6512633) | groundwater metagenome | collected 2019-01-07 | study: AquaDiva: Metagenomics assemblies of 32 groundwater samples | reverse complement strand
GTTGCCAACCCAGGTGCCGACAACCACAGACGGCGTGTACCCCATAGTCCAGTTGTCACGTTTGTCATCGGTCGTTCCGGTTTTGACGGCCACCATGTGACCAGGAATAACCAACAGTGATTTCACACCAAAAACTTCTTTTCTGGCATCGTTTGTTGATCTTCAAAAAAATAAGCTCACGAGCGAAGACCTTATTGTTGCTGTCCGCATTGCAAAACTTGGTGGTATTGGGACAGAAAAAAGAACTTTTATTTATGTAAAAGAAAACATCCCTGTAACGGGTGGCATTCTGGAACTGCCTTATACTTTTGCCGAAAGCGGGCTTCACGAGATTTTCTTTGATTTCTCTTTTGCCTCAAATCCACAAAAGATCTATGAAGCTCCTGATTTTTTATTGGATGTTCAAAAGCCGCTTATTGGATATAACATAAATCAGATTGTAATAACGGCAATCGCTGGTTTATTTGTCGGGTTAATTGCTGGATGGTTTGTAAAAACAATAGTGAATAGCAGAGTGGGGTAAAATTTGATAAGATTTGGTTATGGAATTAGTCAGTTTTAAGCCGCAAAGCAATTTTGCTGAAGAAACCCAAAAAGCCATGCCTGACCGGCAGGCAGGCGGCAGGCAGGGATTTGCCCCGCTCATAATTATTATTATTGCAACCATCGTCATTGGCGCCGGAGTCGGGGGTTTTTTAGTATTGCGAGAAAAGAAAATGCCTGCCTCCGAAAAAACAGTGCAACCACAGATTCCATTGCAGAAAGTAGGAGAAGAGATACCGTTGCCAGAAACGCATGACATTGGAGATGTGACGGCTCCAAAATCTGCAGAGAAAACGGAAGGGATGCGGCAGAAAGAGATATCCATCACGAAAGATGAGCCCAGTCCGATTAAATCAACCCCGTCTTTTGGACTTCCACCTCCTGCATCTCCTGTTCAAAGTAATCCGGAGGTAAGCCAGGAAACAAAACCAGAATTGCCGCGGATTCAACCCGAACCGAAAATCAAATCTATCCCAACACCGGGTTATACCGAGTTGATCGCGGTTTCTGACGGCGTTGCCGCCTCGCTTTCCCGCGACGATGTTATACAAATTGTTGACGTTGAAGACCCCTTCTCCCCGGTAAAAATTCAAACCGTCGATACACCCGCATTCGCGGAAGCGGCATATCACAAAGATGGTTATCTGTATATCGCCGATAGTCGGGAACTGCGGATTTTGGATAACGCCGGAAAAACAGCGGGAGTTTATAATTTGCAGAATTTTTGGCCTGCAGCAATCAGCGTGAATAATGAATATGTCTATCTCGCCTCGGGGAGCGAAATGCTCATTTTAAAGGTTCAAGGTCCGGACCGGATTCAATGGATTTCCAAAATCCAGCTTACGGGAAGAGCGCCGTCCCATATTGCCGTAAAAGACGGGTATGCGTATGTAGTGGAGACGCTTGGTGGATTGAATATCATAGATGTGCGAAATCCGAACAGCCCGAAAATCGTGAAGGTTTTTCCTTTCGAATCACATACTGCCGGATTTGGAGTGGTGGGAAAGTATGCGTACATAGGAAGAGTGGCTTCCACGAAAAGCACGGCGCAGGGGTACAGCCAGACATCTGTATTTGAGGTGATTGATATCTCGGATCCCGCCTCAGCCGTGGTGACAGCTTCATTGACAATACCTACCGACATACGGGGACTTGATGTTGCCGGCAGCTATGCATATATAATCGGTTCATTCCCTTATCGCTTAACGCCCATTGACGTGAGCACTCCCTCAAATCCAAAAATTATTAACACGGGAGAAAGCATCATCGGACCTGCTGATCTCCAGGACATTGTTGTGGAAAATAATTTTGCATTTCTTGCGGATGGCTCCACAGGATTGAGGATAGTGGATATTTCAGATATCACGAACCCTCGGCATATAAAAGACCTCGATCTTCAGGGGCGCGCATTCAATCTGTACAAATGGGGCAACACTTTGTATGTGAATGTGGAGCAAAAGTATTTCAACCTTGCAGATGTGCGCATTCCCGAAAATTCCCGGCTGACCTATTCCGAACTTTTTACCGCAAGTTTCAAATACACGAGTCTCATTCTGCGCGACAAAAAAGCATATTTTAACGGGGGTGGAGCGAGAATTTATGACATTGCGGATATACAATCTCCGCAGAAGATACCCATAAAACCGGCGGAAGTAGATAGCATCCAGATCCAAGGAAATTATTTATACTCCACTATCGGCGAAATAGGGTTGCTGATATATGACCTATCGGATCCGGCCTCGCTCACGCAGGTATCCAGAACTCCATTTCCGATGGGTATTCCAAGAGATCTGAGTGTGGACGGACGATGGGCTGTCGGCATCAGCAACAGTCCTTATTCAATCAATGTCTTTGATATTTCTGACCCGAGAAAACCCGTTGCGCGGGATTCGTATGTCTACCAAAAATATCCGGGCAGCGTGACGGTGAAGGATAATCACGCGTATGTCGCACGGGGAGAAGACGGAGTTGATATTTTTACCATATATCCGGGCGGTTCGCTTGAGCTCATTAAAAATATCATCATCCCGCAAGGGTCCGTATCTCATGTGACCGTTATCGGCAGCACGGCATTTATCGTCCGTGACGGCGCGGATATGTATGACATTACTAATCCAGTCAAGCCAATTTTTTTGCAGCACGTCTCTAATAGAGGAGAAGCGAATAGGATCGCGGTTTATAACGGTTATTTGTACATTGCCGACGGATATGCCGGTATCACGATCGTTAAAATGTAAAAAGGAGACAACATGGAACAAACGAACCAAAAAGCCATGCCTGACCTGCCTGACCGGCAGGCAGGCGGCAGGCAGGGATTTGCCCCGCTCATGATTATCATCATCGCGACTCTCGTGATTGGCGCCGGTGTTGGCGGTTTTTTAGTATTGCGAGAAAAGAGAACGCTTTCTTCCGAAAAAACAATGCAACAAGAAATACCATCAGCAACGCCCACCACCGAAAATTGGACAAGTCCGATTAAGTCAGCCCCGCCTCCGGCACCTACGCCATCGCCGCAGGCCGTGCCACTTCCACCTCCACCAGCACCACCTTCAACAAAGCCATTGCCCGTGCCGACGCAAACACCGCCACCGCCTCCACCACCTCCGCCACCGCCTGCATCGGTGTCAGTCGTTTCCAAAAATCTTATTTATAACCAAGACGGAATTTCTTTTGAGTATTATTGGCCGGGAGAGGCGGGGATGACGCGCCTTTCTGCGGGAGAAACCGAGGCTTGGGTTTTTAACCGGAGCAAGAGTCCGATAACTATTTCTGAAATTTCATTTACATTTTGGTTAAAAGATAGCATTGTTTCTTTGGCGAGCGGAACGTGGGAAAAATCTTCATTAAATGCTTGGGACAGGCTTGATTATGTGAATATTGGACGAGGTGAATATTCAGGCAATTTAATTCTTAATCCAAACGAAAAAAGTAAAATCCATTATCATCTTGAAGCAGCCCCGTTGTCGTCAGAAAAACAATCTGCCCAAATAAAAGTTATTTTTTCAAAAGACGGCACCAACTATACTCTTGGCAAAACTCTAGACCGTTAAATTTAATTTCCCATTAATAATCTTTCCGCTCAAGTGTAAAATAAAACCAATGAACCAAAAAGGATTTATCCCTATCGCCGTTATAGTCACCATTGTCATTATACTCGCTGCAAGTGGAGGCGCTTTTTTTATGTATCAAAAATCTGCGACAAAGCCCCATGAAACACAATCAGAAACTGTATCAGAAAAGATGTCTGGACCAATGCCATCAAGCTTACCACCTCAATCTCCTACGATCTCTATCCCGCCTGCCACCGCCCGTTCTTCTCCCGCCATAGCGCCTCCTACAGCTCAAAAAATAATCCCGCAAAAGACCACTCCGGCTCCACCACACACAGAAGTACCTCCCCGTATACCGACGCCTCCACCCACCACCTCCGCTTCTTTCAGGAACGCGCCGGAACTTCCGAGCGCGGCAGAACGAAACACTCTTTCCGATTGCGCGAGTACGGTGTTTTCTTTTGCACCCGTGGAATTGAACCGGCTTATGAATATTTCACCTCTGGGGAATCTCGGGCCGCCCGGACATACATTTCCTACCGAGCATATGTTTTTCCACATTACCGCCGGAGGTGTGACTACTGACACCATTCCGCTCTATGCTCCCGGAGATATCCATCTTACGCTTATTTATTTCGGACGCGGCTTTACCCAAGACACGATAGATTATACGATTTGGTTTGCGCCATGCAAAGATATTGTTGCTTATTACAACCATGTCAAAGAACTCTCACCGGAACTTGAAAAGATAGTCGCTGAATCACCCTGCGCCTTTTCCGGCGAGTCAAAAGAAACGCGCTGCAATGTGAGTACGCTCACGCCGATCGCAAAAGGAATGCGCATCGGACAAGTGGGCCGTCTGCAAGGAAATTTTGATATGGGCCTTATCGATCTCCGCAAAACGCACGTATTTGCAAACCCAGACCGCTACGGCATGCGCTCGCTGCATATTGAATGTCCGCTGGATTATTTTGATGGAAATACTGCGTCGCGCCTGTACGCGCTGCTGTCACGAAGCGATAAAAAATGTGGTACGGTTGCGCAAGATATTCCCGGGACACTGAAGGGAAATTGGTTTTTTGAAAACGCGCGTGCCGACAGAAGCACTGATTGGCATAAATATTTGGCATTTGTAGATGACAGCGAGCGGCCTGATATCGCGGTGATATCGGTGGGCGGCACTTTCGCAGCAGCCGGTAAATGGGAATTTAGTCCGCAGACAAGCGGGCAGGTGAATCGCACATTTGCAGACGTGAAGCCGGATAGCGCGACCTACTGCTATGAATCGCAAAAAATGTCGGGACGGATTATCGTGAGGCTCGAAAGCGCTACGGAACTCAAAATCGAATACCAACAGGAGAGTTGCACGCAAAGTTTTATATTCATCACTCCGACGACATATAAACGCTAGAATTGATCGTTCCCCCGACCCCAATCCTTTTTATTGACAGAAACCGTTTATTGTGGGTATGGTTTTATATATGGGGAATAAAACCTATATCCAAAAAAATTTTATAAATAAAATCTATAAGGCCATTGAGCTTAAAACAAGCTTGGGTACCGTTCTTGATCCCATGATCATTACCGACGAAGATGCCGTCATCCTTTATGCCAATGACGCAATGATTCAGAGAGTCGGATATGCTATCGATGAAATAGTGGGGCGAACCCCCGGCGAATTATGGGGCAACGAAAGAGATGAGTACTTTTATAAAGATATGTGGCAAACCATAAAAACAAAAAAACAGACGTTTGTTGCAAATTTTACTAACAAGAGGAAGGACGGAACGTACTATAATTGTGATTTTAAAATATATCCCGTTCTCGATGATAATAAAAATGTTTCTTTTTTTGTCGGCAAAGAATTAAATTTTGCCGATTCTGTCTAAATGCGCCTATTTAATCTCAAACGGTTTAAGAATTCCGATCTCTATAAAATGAGAGGTGAGCGTATTGCCGGCTTTGTCTTGTAAAACCAATTGCTGAAATATCCAGGTGCCGGGAGGCGAGCCCGGAGGCAAGGTGAGCTTAATTTCATACGTCTGCATCTTCGTGGGATCGCCGACAAAATATGGCGTGTGGAAATTATCATGATAATGGTAATCAAAGAGTGTGGCGCCCGTTGGTTTCAATAATTGATAGTCAACCAAACCCAAGCCGGAATTATCGTCTCGGGCAGCATACCAAATAGTAACATCGGTTTCTCCGTTGGGCGCTTCAGGCCGGCGTGGGACCGCTTTAATGCGAATTGCATTAAAATCCAATACGGGCTTTTGACGGTCGGGTTTTTCAGTAATGACGGAAAAAACTAATTCTTTTTCTTTCAAATCATAACGGCCGCTATTTTCCGCTAAATCAGTGGTGCTAAATTCGCGAAACGTCCATTGGCCTGCGGCATGATATTTTCTTATAATAAGTTCGTATACTAAGCTTTTTTTCTCAAAGTCATAATCAGCGTAATCGTACACAGACTGGTTTGCTTCATATTGATGCAATTCCGCATACCCATAAAGGCCTTCTTCATACTCATCAGTAACGGGAACAAATATGGTGATAAAATGATCTCCTTCTATCGTTTCGGTGGTAGAGCTTATATGGTTGATGTCGGGAACAGGCGCCTTTAAATCTTCCTTTGGATTATTGATGTAAAGAAGCCACCCGAATTGTGCTTGCCCTTCTTGGCGGCGATTATCCACCCGATCTGTTACCGTAATCTGATCCGGCAGCCAGTAACCATTGGCTGCTGTTTTGGGAATAATAAATTCACTGCGCAATTTAAATTTATCTCCCTCAACAGGATAAAAATAAATATCGAAATAGGTGTCTTGGGGAGAAAAAAGCCGCGCGTATGCTTCCTCGGCCCCATCGCCGTATTGGGAAGAAAGTGATAATGTCATGATCACTTTATTCGATCCATCATCCGTTTTATATACCTCTATGTCGGTGCCGACAATTTTTCCGGGGAATGTGGTATCCGGATGCAGATTGAAAACCTGGAAGGTATACTTTGCATCAACGAGAATCGCATATTCATAGCCATCAACCACATTTTTTACGAAATTATATTTTTCGGGAGCGAATGTTCTTACTTTATCCGGCAAATAGATATAATACGAAACCGTCTCGGCAAAATCCTCATCAGGATTATGAGCGGCTGCGTAATCGGAAGCAAAATTGGTGGTGGTTGTCCGATACCAAATCTCATCATCGCCAAAAGCAACCCTTCCCTTAGGATAATCGCTCGCTTTTCCCGAATCCGCTTTTATGCCACCTGCGGGCACAGTGAGCGACCAGCCGGACAATTTCATAAACTGCTCTTTTGTTTCGGTTTTAAGAATTTTATGCCAGACAAAATGGGTCATCTCGTGCGCGATCAGTCTCCTGCTATAATCCTCATTGTTAGCGCGAAAGGCGATATCCATAAATTCAATATATCCAAGACCCACCCACGCGATTGCCGGCGCCTGCGGCGACCAGGGGTTGGTAAGGCCATTTTTTCTGCGCACGACTTTTTCCAAGCCCGGGATATGGCGGAATCCCAAAGGCAAATCTTCAAATACCGTTGCCAGATACTGTAATTCTTCCAGATAAAAATCTTGAAACTCATCGCGCGGCTCGGCATAGCCTGCCGCCACCCCGTAGCGCTCTTTTAAGATTGTTTCCAAAAGTTTCCGCTCATTGAAAAACGCGCCAAGCACCGCCCGATACAGCCGATTGGAATAAAATATTTTTTTGGAAGTATCGGCGCCGCTTGATTGAATAATGGGATTGGCATATTTAAATACCGCCTGAGAAATTTTTACTAAGCCCGCCTGATCGCCCTCTGAGGCTTGTATGATCTCTCTGTCACCTTGCAGTTCTGCTTTTGTTAATATGACTTTCCATGATTTCTTGTATCCCTGTTTATAAAGAATGTCTTTGAGGGGCTGTATGGTTTCAAGGAGCATCGCGGCTTTTTCTTCATCCCATTGCTCCTCTTCATCGCTTAAAATTATCTTGTGAACTTCCGCCAAACGAAGAGCCGGCGAATTCCGGGGGATCACGCTTTTCTCGCCGCTCAATATGATCACCGGACGCTCGACCGGGGTAGGGAAGTTCACTTCGCCCGTAAGCGAGTCATTGGCTCGCCAGCGATAGCTAAAATACGGCTTCTCTTTGGGCGTGAGAGTAGGTTGGGTTGGAGCAGTTGGCTTTGTTGTTCCCACTGGTTCTTTGGGAGGCAGCGGACCCGCGCTTAGTTTATTTAACGAACTTCTTGTTTTTGGCCCCACAAGGCCAAACCCGGTGGTGGAAGGGGAGCCGGAGGAAATAATATTATTTTTTGCTTGGAATCTTTGTACCGCAGCTTCTGTGAGAGCGCCAAAGTAACCAGTGACAAGCCCTTCAGGATAAATCTCGGGTCCGCCAATGGGCGGATGAGCGAGAGCGATTTGTAAATTTCTTACTTCCTCCCCGCGCATTCCCCTTTTGAGCGTTTTTGCAAAAGAAGGGAGAGCAGGACTTTGAGCATGCGCCTCGCTAAGCGAGGCTTGCGTCGCTAAAAAATTAAAAAGTCCAACGAGAATAAAAATCACATAAAACCTTTTCATGATTTTATTATAGCACATAGGAACACGTTTGACAGAGGGGAGGGAGCAATCTACCATAGAAGAAAACTCTGACAAGAAAAGGAGCATAAGATGGATGAGCAAGATTCGTTTAGTGCTTTTGCTTACGATCTCTGCTGCAGTACCTATGAGAACTCGCCGTTTGTTGATGTGCTTGACTTTTCACACAACAATTTTCGTGGTCCCAAGGGTCTGCGGTACAAAAATCTTCCGGAAGGCTTTTTTATCGCCGCCGCACCCGATGGCATCGGCACAAAAGTAGCCCTCGTTGACGTGGTGAGGAGCTATGAAAACGCCGCGTACGATTGGGTAGCGATGACCTGCGGCGACATCACGCGCTGGGGCGGCCTGCCGCTTGTTCTCTTAAACCAGCTTGATACCGCCACACTCGATAAGGAAGGCAGTGTCGTCAATGGCTGCTATCGCGCCATGCTGCTCGGGCTCTGCCGCCTTGCCAATCAGGAGAATTTGGTGATGTTGCAGGGAGAAACATCGGAAGTCGGGCTCTGTGCGGGATCGCCGAATCCGCATGCCTTCCTCAAATTTCTTTGGGCCGGCACCGCACTCGGAGCATACCATCCGCACAAAATGATTACGGGAGAGACTCTGGCACCCGGGCAAGTTGTTGTTGCTTTGCGAGAATATGGATTTCGTAGCAACGGCATAAGTGCGACACGCGCAGCATTTGCACAAAAGTTTGGCCCTGATTTCTGGACAAATCCCGAAGCGTTGCCGTTTCTTCGCTTTGCAGCAGTTCCCTCAAAGCTTTATGACCACTTCCTCACGCTCGTGCACGGATGGTACTCCCAAGCATATAAACCAATGGTGTCTCTGCATCTTATAACCCATATCACGGGTGGCGGCATCCCGGCAAAATTTGGGCGCGACATGCTCTTCCCGCGCGGGCTTTCCGCGATACTCAATGATCTATGGGAACCGCCACTCATTATGAAACAATGCGCCCAATGGAGCGGCATGACAGACCAGGAATGCTATAAAGCCTGGAACGGAGGGCAGGGCGTGCTTATCGTAGTCGACAAAAAAAATCTACCCCGGTTTCTCCATCTTGCAAGGATGAATAATGTGGAAGCGAAAAAGTGCGGGGAGATTTTTAAAAATAGCACGGCTGTTCTTGAGATCGTGTCAAAATTCAGCGAGGATCGAGTTGTGGTAACATTTACTCCGTGAACCCGTCTTAATCGCTATCAGATGGTTCGAGGCGTCAGAAAGGCGCCTTTTTTAATATGTGCAGTATCTGGCGCGTGCAATAGAGAAATTAAAGTGAAGGCGAAGGAGGCTCTTTAGTATTCAGATATTCGTTGAATTCATCGCGGGGTTGGGCACTTTTTACGATTTCAAATACTTCCTCGGCGGTATCCACGAGGGTGAAAAGATTGAGATCTCCTTTCTCAATTGCTTGGTATTTGTCATATACCGTATCGGTAAGCCAGTTGATAAGCGACCCCCAATACTCTTTGCCGACCAGCACGATAGGGACGGCAGTAATTTTATGTTCTTGAACGAGGGTGATCATTTCAAACACTTCATCCAGCGTGCCAAAGCCGCCCGGGAAAAACACATACGCGCGCGCCGCGTATGAGAGCATCACTTTGCGTACAAAAAAATGTGAAAATCCGATACCTTTGGTTACATACGGGTTCTGCCGCTGCTCATGCGGCAGTTCGATATTAAGTCCCACCGAAACGCCGCCTGCTTCCGCCGCACCCTTGTTTGCCGCTTCCATAATACCCGGCCCGCCACCGGTAATGACGGTAAAACCATTCCGTGCTAAAAGTTGCCCAAGCTTTTCAGCCTCATCGCACCATTTGCTTTTTTCTAAAAAACGAGCCGATCCAAAGATGGTGACGGTTTTGTCAAAATCGGCAAGAAACTGCCAGCCGTCCACAAATTCGGACATGATGCGCAGCACCCGCCAATGAAAAGAAGCGCGGAAATCTTTCGGCTCTTCTGCGCTCGGCAATTCCTTTGCCGGCACATTCATGTTTTCTTTCTTGGTTCTCATATCATGGCTCGGGTATTACATTTTCTTTTCGTCTTTATCCCCGTTCCTTCCCCGCAGCTGCGGGGTCGTCACAGGGAGCCCTACAACGAAAAGAAAATGCAACACCTCTCGCCATTCTTTTATAATAGCATCAAAAAACGCCCCGATCAACATCGGGACGTTTTTTGGACTTATTCCGCTACGAGATTATCGGCGGAATGGTCGGTTTTGGCGATAGCAATCGCGGCACTGAAGGCGATCCTTTTTAGCCGGGTCCGGCCGAAAAGGAAGCTTCGTGATTTGCGTGCCACATTTTGCGCATACCTCTTCTACATCGTAGAAGGTGCGCTCGCTTTGCTGGAAGCCACCACCGGTATTTCGTTGTTCGTCCATTATATTACGAATTGTTGTTATAAACGACCTATGTCCCCAAAAGGGCGGAATTCGAAGCACGGACATACGCCGTTAACGCTCAAATTCACTTTATAAACCCTATTATAGCAAACTGGCATTATTTGTCAATATCATGCTAGCATAGAGCAATATGACACAATATTACAACGCCCAGCGGACGCGGGGGCTTTATGAGCCTTCTTCGGGCGAGCCATTCAAATTGTCGCGCTCTAAGATCGATCTATTTTTGGAGTGCCCGCGCTGTTTTTATCGGGATCGCAAACTTGGCATCGGTCGGCCGCCCGGATTTCCCTTTACGCTCAATGCCGCGGTAGACCATCTCTTAAAGCAAGAATTTGATATTCACCGCGCGGCCGGTACCGCGCATCCTTTGATCGAAAAATATGGCGTTGACGCCAAGCCGGTGCCGCACAAAGATTTAGCGCAGTGGCGCAACAATTTTGTGGGCGTACAATTTTTGCATAAGCCCACGAATCTCCTTATCTTCGGCGCCATTGATGATCTGTGGCAGAATACCAAAGGGGAGTATATCGTGGTGGATTATAAGGCAACGGCAAAAAATGAGGACATCACCGAGCTTGATAAAGATTGGCACATTGGCTACAAGCGCCAGATGGAAATTTATCAATGGCTCTTGCGGCAGAATGGGTACAAGGTGTCCGACACCGGCTATTTTGTCTATTGCAACGGCAAGATGGATCGCAAAGCATTTGACGGTAAACTAGATTTTGATGTGACCTTGATCCCGTACACCGGCAGCGACACGTGGGTAGAGAGTACAATCCGCGATGCTCATGCGTGCTTAAACCAAAATAAAATCCCGGCCGCCAATCCCGATTGCGACTACTGCAGTTACATTGATGCTGTGCAGTTCATTAAGCTAACCACATGAACCATGCGCTCTCTATTCATAATATCGAAAAAACCTATGCAAGCGGTACCCACGCGCTCAAAGGGGTTTCGGTAGAGATTGTGCAAGGTGATTTTTTTGCGCTCTTAGGCCCCAACGGTGCGGGCAAAACCACGATCATCGGCATCGTTACGGGACTTGTTACAAAAAATGGGGGATCCGTCTCCGTCTACGGCCATGACATTGACCGCGAGCCCGAGCTTGCAAAAACAAAAATCGGCTTGGTGGCGCAGGAAATAAATTTTAATCCCTTTGAGAAGCCGATAGATATTGTAGTCAATCAAGGCGGCTATTACGGTATGCCGCGCGCCGTGGCCATGCCGCGCGCCAAAAAAATTCTTGAGGATCTCGGATTGGGAGCAAAAATGAACATACCGGCACTCACACTCTCCGGCGGCATGAAACGCCGCCTGATGATTGCGCGCGCACTTATCCACGAGCCGCAATTTTTAATTCTCGATGAACCCACCGCGGGCGTGGATGTGGAATTGCGCCGCAGCATGTGGGCGTATTTGCAATCGCTCAATCAAGCGGGTATTACTATTCTTCTGACTACGCACTATCTCGAGGAAGCCGAGCGCCTTGCTCGCCATGTGGCAATTATCAACAAAGGAACTATTGTGGCCAATGACACGATAGAAAACATTTTGGCACTTCACGACGAAGAGGGTGCCACAAAAGAGGGTTATCGCGGCGGTCGGCTTGAAGAGGTCTTTTTAAAACTTACCAAAGAATAATAACAATATTATATATGAGTGCCTATCAACAATGGATTTCCTTTTATACGATGGTCAGAAAAGATGTGGTTCGCATGTTCCGTATTTGGGTGCAGACATTTCTGCCATCAGTCATAACGTCCGTCCTTTATTTTCTTGTGTTCGGCACGGTGCT
>ERZ1292623.3942-Hain-H51-01um-R1-3942-length-12418-cov-4_pt1 | contig 12418 bp, 15 predicted proteins | sample MGYA00564398_ERZ1292623 | MGnify/ENA primary metagenome ERZ1292623 (study PRJEB36523, sample SAMEA6512633) | groundwater metagenome | collected 2019-01-07 | study: AquaDiva: Metagenomics assemblies of 32 groundwater samples | reverse complement strand
TCAATTTTTCCCTATCAAACATTTCTCTTGAACCATCTTTCTTTATGACGTACATAGGAACTGATTTAACCCTCTCATAGGTTGTGAAACGTTTCTCGCATTTCAGACATTCACGCCTTCTCCTAGTAAGATCATCAGACTCCCTAGAGTCAATCACCTTAGTCTCTGAATTATTGCAAAATGTACATTTCATAATATAACCTATAATACTACATATTGTGATTTCATATTGAGTCAAACACAAGATATAGTAAAATTGAGATTAGTGTTTATAAAGATTTATAGAAAAAAAAGGTATGATTATTTTAGACAGAACTATAATTCAAAATTATCAGGCAAATAATCCTTAATATCATAAAATTTAAAGTTATCAGTATCTTTAGCAAAAGAAAAAATCTTAATAGGAATTTTAGTCCTTGAAGAGTGCTCAACCAAAAACTGCCTGCAAGACCCACAAACAGGACAATTAGAATCCTTAAACTTAGAAGATACAATACCAACATACAAAACATCTAGATCATTTGACATTATAGCTGCAAGAACAGCAGACATCTCAGCATGAATCCCAAGCCTGTTATCAGGAGAACTATACTGACCAGAGAAGTATAAATTATTATTCTTAGTTAAAATAGCAGCACCATAACCAGAAGCTGAATCATAATTAGGAAAATTCTTAGTAATACCCTTAATAGCAAAATCTTTAAGAATTTTAGGAATATCATTTTCATTAAAATTTTCTAATTTAACATGGTTATTATCAAGAGTAAAATTAAAAGTTTTTTGCAATTTAGAGATATTAGGTTTGTAAAAACTAAATTCTGATAGAGTATTAGAAGTTTTAAAAATATTATTACCATTAATGTCAACAACTTCATACTCGATATTATTACCAGTCTTAAGAGAGTGATCAGCAATAATTTTCAAAACCAAAGGATCAACATGTTCTAAAGATTCAGTCATAGTAACAATTTTATTAACACCAAAATCATTATTCTGAACAGCTAAAGATAGAGCGCCATTTTCAGGACCTATATTGAGAAGATGGGAAAAAGATTCTATCTTACCAGAAATATAATGTTTACCCGAAGATGAGAAAGCAATAGAAACAGATTTAGGATTAGAAGCTTTTGATAATACACCAAGATGCAATTTTTCTTTTAAAACATTATTAACATCTATCAAGTGTTACTCCTAAGTTTACTAACATTGAGATCAGCCCAGTCATAGTGCAAAGATTTTTTAATAAAATCATTAAACAAATGAATCTTATCTCTATCAAGTTTAGGATACATTTTTTCAGCAGCTTTACTTGTTAATCTTAATGAAGGCCTAAAAGGCATAGGCAGAGCATAATAAGGGAGCAGAGGAGGATCTGATTCTACAAGAATAGCAGTAGTTTGCTGATCAAGATGTTCAAAGGCATAATCAACACGATGACTACCATCACATATAATAAAAAATTCAGCATTACCGTGATATTTTAAACCATAATTAATCAAAGGGACATTATGATGAAAAATATCAACCTGTTTAATTTTACTTAATTCATCAATATAAAAATTATTCAAATACCTCTTAGAAAGATCATGAAGATTTCCTTTATAATCTTTGGTATAATAACCCTTGAAACGTTGAGACAATTTTTTCAAATTAATACTCCCTCTAGTTAAAGGATAAACATGCTTTTCAATAATAGGAGGCAAAACATGATAATTACCTCTTCCTTCCCAATCATAATTAACAGCCTCAAACTTTAATTCGTTAAGTCTTTTGTTATGAGTTTTTAAAAAATTATCAACTTCCCTAAGAATCTTTAATTGATTAACATAAATAGTAGGCTGAGCAGTAAACAATCTTTGAGGTTGAAAATTAACCATAACCTTAGGAGAAGATGTAATAGTTTTAGGAGGATGAGCAACAACTAAAGAAAATTTAGCATTATTATATGGTTTAACAGTATTACCATTAGCATCAAAAATACCACGATAGAAAACTTTTCTTAGTTTATCTTCTAGCTCTATTCCCTTTACAATCTCTTTTATGACAATATTATCCATAAAAAAAATAACAAAATAGAGTAAATAAACATTAGTATTCTTTAGAATATAAAATTTATATATTAAAGAATACAATTCTTTATAAATATCTGGTCAAAAATAAAGTTGTGGGAAAGTTTACTAAGAAATTTACAGAAGAACAAGAAAGAGCGATATTATCAATTTATTTTACTAACCCGCATGGTAATGTTTCATTTATCAGACAAACTAGAGATTTTGGTCCCGAAGAGCAGGCGGCGCTAGCAGCAAAATACAGCAGAAGCGATAGAGGATATCAAGCACAATTCTTAGCACAAGTAGAAAAAGATCCTAATTTAGATATTGCATTTATTGATGCAGCAGTAGCAGATCCAAGTTTAATAGAACGTAGATTTGGATTAGGTGTAACTTCATTAAGAAAAGATGCTGATAGATTTCATAACCAATGGTCATTAGGATTTACACCTGAAGAAAAAGATGATGCTGTAAGACATTTTGGAGATGATTCAATAAAAGACGGTGCTAACGTTGCTTACCATACTGAGAATATAACAGGTTTAGACAATCAAGTAATCACAATGAATCCTAGAAATAGACCACAAGTTGTATCTACAAGATATATAGATAGAGGAAAAGTTTTAGATCATGCTTCTAATAATCCAGATATAAAGGCTTCAAGACATTCAGGAGAAATTTTAAGAGTTTTAGAGATGTTAGGAGATGCTTACACTCGATTTACAGATATTAGTGCTGATTACATAAGAGATCATCCAACAAATCTAAGATTTAGAGATGAAGCTTGGTTAAGCAAAGAAGTAATAGAAGCAGATTTAGAAAAATGGAAAAGAGTCGAATTAAAAAAAGATGAAGAAAGAACATTTACTGATGCAGAATTAGATGTTAAAAGGAAAGATATTTATGTAAAAAGAGAGAAAGAGTATCCTGCTTATGCTAGAAAAACAGTTTTCGATTTTACAAGATATTTTTTGACTCCTGGAATTCCAACAATGATGGGAGTAATAACGGATGCTAGAACTTTAGAAGAGGATTTGACAAACCTCCTATCATCGCCTTTATTGAGTACACAACAATTAGCACATGAATTAATGAGAGAAGGAAGAAAAGTTCTTCCAGTATTATTAGATCCTGCAAAAACACATGCTAGAAAAAGTGATTTTATTGTTAATATGAGAACAGAGTTAAGTGATTTTGTTAGAACACAAGTTGAAGCTGAAAGAACGAAAAACTTCGCAAGAACAAATAGAGTTAAATTAGTTGATGTCCCCTCTTATAATGATGCACAACTAGCAGCTGCAACAGTTTATCCATATTCTAATTGCTCAATGGAACAATTGTATGATCATTTCGCTACAAATCATCAAAATATAAAACATATAGTAGACACTATATTAAGATTAAGAGGAAAATTCGATGCAGATCCACCAGAATTATTACATGGAGGATTTATGAAAGAAACTCTAATAGATCTCGGTGCAGATAGAGACTTACAAAGACATAGAAGATTATTCAAAACAAGACAGTTATTAACAACATATCATGGGTATGAAATGCCACAATTATTCCCTGAAGCAGTATTGGATAAAGAGTTTAGTGCAATAATGGATGAAGTAGATAGAACTTACAGGGTAATAGCAGATGATAATCCTTATGTGGCACAATTAATGGTACCATTTGCTTTCAAAGTAAGAAGACTATATAGTTCACAGTTTGGCCAAGACTTATTTATGACGAAATTAAGGTCTGGTGAAGGGGGAATAATATCATATAGAAGTGCAATGTGGGATTTAGCTGATGCTGATCAAGCTACTGCTCCAGAATTTGCAAGACTTCTAAGAGTAAATAGAACAACTTATCCACCGCATTTAATTGGATTGAAAGAAGCAAAAGCATGGTATAATGCTAGTAAAAAATAATGGCTGCAACAATAATTCAGTTAGTAGGTACATCTAATTCTGGTAAGGGTGTTACACAAAAAGTTTTAGCACATAGACTAAGAGCAGATAAATATCAAGTTGTAGAAGTAACAGAACCTGGACCATTAAGATCTTTAGCAAAAGCTTACAGATTAAGACAAGATAAAGATCCGTGGGTTGAAACTGCAGTATTTAGCACAGATAGGTTAATGACATATCAAGATGTAGTCATACCAAGATTAAATGAAGATGGTTTAGTTTTTTTATCAGATAGAGGTTTACCGGACACAATAGTTTATCAGGGAATGATGGGTGGAGTTGATATTGATAAAATAATAAAGATGAATTCTAATATTCCACAAGCAGATTTATATCTTGTTTTAATAGTAGATGGCCAAATAGGATATGCAAGAGCATTAAAAAAGTTAAGTGAAACAGGTGAACAACCAAGTAAAAATGAAACTCCTGGAGCAATAGACAGATTAGCTGGATATTATAAAAAATTAGGAATGCACTTAGAGGGAAATATTCAAATTATAGATACAACTAATTTAACAATAGATGAAGTAGTTGAAAGATCATATCAAGAAACAAGGAAAGTATTATGATAAAAGCAGTAGGATTTGATCTTGATAAAACTTTATATGTGCCATTTCCTGGAATTGATGAAAAAATCCAAGAGTATGCTTCACTTAGGACTAGTATTTTCTTGGGATTAGATTATGAAACTACAAAAGCAAGATTTGGTGAAGTATACAATCAATTAAAAAGTGGGAGAAGAACTTTAATAGAATTAGGATTAGATAATAATCAAAGTGAAAATCTAATGCAAGATGCTTTAGAAAACGCAGATATTGTACCATTATTAAAAAAAGATGAAAGATTAAACCAGATGCTATCAAGAATTAGTGATAAATATAAAACATTTCTGATTACTGGCAGTAGAGAGCCTATAGCACAGAGAAAATTAGAAGCATTAGGATTGTCTTCAGTACCATTCAATTCAAGATTATATGCAGGTTCTGAATATCAAAGAGATACAGGTGAAGCATTTAACTATGTTGCATCTGTTTTAGGAGTTACATATGAGGAAATGATGTTTGTAGGAGATAGAGAAAATGTAGATATAATACCGGCAAAAAACTTAGGAATGAAAACCGCAATAGTTAATACACAATCAAAAGAAGCTACTTACCAATTAAAAACTATTTATGATTTGGAAAGTATTTTATTGTAATGTTTAATGAATATAAATAAATATAAAGCTTAAACTAAGATTAAAAATATGCAAAGAGCAGCACATGCAGCAATAATTAAAGACGGAAATATATTGATTCTGTTAAAAAAAGAAACTTGGATATTGCCTGGCGGAAAGATAGAAGATGGAGAATCTGATATAGAATGTCTTTGTAGAGAATTAGGAGAAGAATTACCTGACACTAATTTTACTGTTGGAGTATTTTATAAAAGTTTTTCAGGCATAACACCAAATACTAGAAGAGAAATAACAACAAATGTATATTTTGTAAAAGTTGAAGGTGAAGTTAAAGATGCTGCAGCAGAGATAAAGGAAAGAAAGTGGGTTAATAATACTAATAATTATCCTTTAGCAGATTTAACAAGAATGATAACTGATTCATTAAAAAAAGATGGATATTTATAATTAAGTATAATAATATTCTCCTTTACGTCTTTGTTCTTGATCTAACTGAGAGCCTGGTTTGTTAATCCTAGGTCTTCCAGTCTGTTTATCTCGTCTGTAAGTAATATCTAAGTTCTTAAGAACTCTATTCATACCATCTCTTTTAGTCAAAGGACCAAATACATGACCTTCCTTAGTTGGGATTCCCTCAAATATTATCATAGAATCTGCCAAGTAATCAATAAACTGAATATCATGATCAACAACAATTGCTGCAATATCCTTCATCATAACATAATCCCTTATTATCTCAGCAACTTTCAAACGATCTTCAACATCAATAAAAGCAGATGGTTCATCCATAGCAATCAGTTCAGCAGAGGGATTAGTCAAGCAAGCAACAATATGCATCTTCTGCAATTCTCCACCAGATAATTTCTTAATCTCATTATTCAAAATATTCTGAACATTCAACTTTTCAAGAATATTAGTTTTATACCATCCAGAATCAAACTCAGTACCAGCAATACTCCTAAGATAAGATTCAACACTGCCATCAATATTAAATTCTAAATACTGAGGCTTGTAACTGATTTTTAAATTCTTAATATCTATATTATCAGGTTTTAAAACTCCAGAAATCATTTTCAAGAAAGTAGATTTACCAAGACCATTAGAACCCATAATAGTAAGAACTTCACCTTTATGCAACTTCACTTCATTCACTTTTAGATTAAAAATTTCAAACTTCTTTTCAAGAAGAGGAAATTCAGCTAAGATAGTCTTAGATAATATCGTATCAAGAGGTCTTTCAAAAAATTTGATAGGATAATTCCTGAATCTAATATTCTCATCAGGAAGGTAACCATCCATGTATTCGTTAATACCTCTACGAACAGCTTTTGATTGTGAAAATATACCGTAACATGCAGGTTCACCGTAAACAATCTGGATCTCATCAGAGATATAATCAAGAGTAGCTAAGTCATGCTCAACTACAACAACAGAATGATTTTCTGCTAAATGTCTAATAATCCTAGCAGCCTTAATCCTGTGAGTAATATCTAAGAAAGATGTCGGTTCATCGAAATAATAAACATCAGCTTCTTTTAAAAGACAAGCAGCAATAGCAGTTCTTTGAAGTTCACCACCAGATAATTCTTCTATCATATGATCCTTCAAATTTTCTAATTCTAACTCTTTCATGACAAAATCAATCTTGTTTTTTTCATCAACTTTTTTTAATAAGTCAATTACTTTATGTCCTTTGTATAAAGTTGCTAACATTTCAACTCTTTGAGGTTTGTAACTAATTTTTAATTCCTTATTAGATAATCTCTTGAAATAGTCACCAAAAGACCTTGTAGAGTATTTATGTATAATCTTTGAGTATTCAGGCTTGGAATTAAATTCACCAAGATTAGGAATGACATTACCTGAAAGAATTTCTAGAGCAGTTGATTTGCCAATACCATTCTTACCAATAACACCAACAGTAAGATTAGGTTTAATTATAGGAAGGGAATATAATTCAAATTGGTTCTGACCAAACCTGTTGATAGGGTCTTCTTTAAGTTTTTCAGGAAGGTTAACAATATGAATAGCCTGGAAAGGACATTTCTTAGCACAGATCTTATGCATCTCAGAAGCTACTTCCTCATTAATTTCTGATTTACCATGAATAGGACTAAGATGAAAGCCTTCACCACCTGCTTTATTGACAGGATCATACTTCATGCATTCGTGCTGGCATTTATTAGGATAACACTTCTGCCTTTCAACAATAACTGCTACTTTTCTCATAGAATACTTATTAGTAGAATATTTATAAAGTTAATTGAAAATCTTGCGGAAAAAAGACCGAAAAGTATAAAAAGTTTAAATTATAATAGATTATAATATGGGAGAGATAATTAAAGCTAAATTAAGGCAAATAGGAACTTCAGCAGGAATAATAATACCTCTTGATAAATTAAATGAGATAGGAGCTAACATGGGAGATGAAATAGAAATAGCAATACTACCAAAGAAAAAAGACTTGTCTGGATTTGGAATGACTAAAGATTTCAAGATTCCATTCAAAAGGGATAAAAGAACAAGGAGTTTCAAATGAATGTATTAGATACTTCAGCATGGATTGAATATCTAAATGGAACTGAAAAAGGATTAAATGTAAAAAACATTATTGATAATGGAATAATATATACAAGTTCAATCACATTAGCAGAACTATCAAAATGGGTTCATGAAAACAATGGAGATATTTTTCCAGTAATAGAAAAAGTAAAGACCAGTTCAACATTAATATTATTAGAAGAAAATATACTTGTAGAAAGTGGAAAAACCTATAATGAATTAAGAAAAACTAGGAAAAAAATAAGTCTAATAGACTCAATAATATATACCACATGCTTAATCCATGGGTTAAATTTAATTACAAAAGATAGTGATTTCAAAGATCTTCCTAATGTAAAAAGTATATAAATAACAATTTCTTTTAGTTATCATGGCAGAAAAATGTACAGTATGCAATGAGAAGATAGAAACTACTTTTTTAGAAAAAATAAGAGGAACATACATAAGAAAAGATAAAAAACTAGAGGCAATATGCAGCAACTGCCAGAAAAAATTAAAAAATAATTCTAACAATCAGTAATATAAAGATTATATACTAACAAAGAACAATGCCTTTGTAGCTTAATGGTATAGCATCACTTTCGTAAAGTGAGGGTTGAGGGTTCAAATCCCTTCAAAGGCTTATTTAAAATATCTTTCAAAATCTTCTTTAAGATCGTAGAATAGAGCTATAAATTTTTTAGTTGCAATATCCATCTCTTTTTTTCCCTTATCTGTTAATTTATATTTTTTAGTCTTACCGTTATCATCAACTTCAACAATCAAACCTTTCTTATTCAGATCCTTAAGAACAGGATAGATAGTTCCAGGACTCGGCTTACAACCTTTTCTTTTTTCTAATTCTTTTCTAATCTCTTCACCTGACATTTCCTTCTTATGCAATAATCTTAAAACAATGAAACTCAAGTAACCTCTCATATCACAAGAACTATTTTTCATAGATTACTAGAGAATAGTAAGTTTATAACTATTATGCTTAAAAGTCAATATCGTATGACCGATACATTTATATATTCTATTTACAATATAACTTAAAATGAAAACAAAAATACAGATCATACTAGGAAGTACAAGAGATGGAAGAAACGGGGAAAAAGTCTGTAGATGGATAACAAACATTGCAAAAAAGAATAATGATGTTGAATATGAAGTAATAGATTTAAAAGAATGGAACTTGCCAATGTTCAACGATCCAAAACCACCATTCATGGGAGAATACTCATATGAACATTCAAAAAAATGGTCAAAGAAAATAAGTGAAGCTGACGGATATTTAATAGTAACACCAGAATACAACCACGGATATCCTGGAGTATTAAAAAATGCAATAGACTATTTGTACAAAGAGTGGAATAACAAACCAGTAGCATTCGTAAGTTATGGAGGATATGTTGGTGGAGCAAGAGCAGTAGAACAACTAAGACTAGTAGCTGTTGAATTACAGATGACACCAATAAGAGAGGAAGTAAACATACCATTCGTGTGGCAGGCATTTGATGAGAAAGGAGAAATACTGAATAAACATCTGAATGAAAAAGCAGAAGTAATGCTGAAACAATTAGAAAAGTTTACAGACAACATGAAAAACATGAGGAAATAATCCTTTATTTTTTTATTTATGAAAAAAACAATACAAAAGAATTCTGAGAGAGGAAAATTCAAGAATGAATGGTTAGATACACATTATAGTTTTAGTTTTTCAAATTATTACAATCCAAAAAGATTAGGATTTGGGAAATTATTAGTATTAAATGATGATATAATAAAACCATTACAAGGATTTCCAATGCATTCTCATAATAATATGGAAATAATAACAATAATACTAGAAGGAACATTAGAACACAAAGATAACATGAATAATATAGGAAGAATAGAAGAAAATGAGATACAAATGATGTCAGCTGGAACAGGAATAATGCATTCAGAATATAACCCATCAAAAACAAAAGAAACTAAGTTATTACAGATATGGATAAAACCATCAGAAGAAGATATAGATCCAAGATATGAACAAAAGAAAATAAAATTAAAAGAAAACGAATTAAACTTAATAGTAACAAGCAAAGATATAAAACAAGATACAAAATTATATCTTGGAGAATTTAAAGAAGAAAAAGAATTCAGTTATAAAACAGAGAAAGATAAAGGAATATTTATTTTTGTAATAGAAGGAAAAATAGAAGTTGAGAGTTGCATATTAAATGAAAGAGATTCAATTGAGATAACTGAGACAGATGAGATAAATATCAAAACACAAAAGAATTCTAAAATATTAATAATAGAAACAGATTTAATTTAAAATTAAAATAACTCCAAATATCATTATTATAAATAAGAAAAGTTTTTTCAAAATATCAAACAAGCTACTTTTTTCTTTAAACATTCCAGGGAAATATTTACCCAAGATAAAACCATAAAATAAAACGAAAATGGGCTGGAAAGAGCTTATAGCACTAACTAGAGTTACAGATTTCAAAGAAACTGCAAATGTAAGAGAAGCCTGGCCTGCAAATGTTATAAATTCCTCAAGTGCGAATAATTTAAAACCATTTTTAAATTTATTATAACTCTTTTTAATATCAAAACGAATTTTTGGAAAAAACAATAAAGGAATAGAAAAAAGAAAAGAAAACACAGTAGCCCAGAAAAAACCAGTACTCCAATCCACCATATTGAAAATGTATTTGTATATAACAACATCAATTGCAATAATAAAAGAACACAGCATCATCCAATAAAATGATTTGTTGAAATGAAAATTTTTAATATTAAAAGTTAAAAATGCCCCAGCAAGAATTATAATTAAAAAACCAACATATTGTTTAACAGATAAAACTTCACCAACAAGAAAGAAAGCCAATATAGGGACGAAAATTCTTCCAAGATCAAACAAAGAAACAACTACAGAAGTATCATCATTCTGTAAAGATTTATAATAAGGATAAAGATAGGATATACCTGTAAAACCAAGAATAATAAAAAAAGGAACTTGAGAAATAGATATCATTGAAGGAACTTTAAACAAAAAAACAAGAGGCAAGAACATAACATTTGTAATAGTAGAATAAAATACTAAAGTTGCAACATTCTTAAACATTTTATTTGAAAGATAATTATCCAGTACATTAGAAAAAGCATGAAGAACAGGTTCTAAGAGTGCAAAAAATAACCAGAGCATAAAATTAACAGGTTTATAATAACTTAAAAAATAGTATGTTTTAAATAATTCAAAATTAATAATAAATATAATGGCTAAAAGAAAGAAATCAATGTTCTATTATATAGGACAGATATTTGTATTATTATACAGATTATTAGAGTATATTGTAAAAGCAATCTATTACTTATTGAAAGGAATAGTGACAGGAATAGGATGGATATTCACAAAGATATTTGATAAAAATAAGGATAAAACCGTAATAGAAGATAAGATTATAGTAGATGAAAAACCTATTACTAAAGAAGAAACTAAACATGTAAACAAAACTGATGTTAAACATGGAGCAATAAGTTCTAAACCAATACATGAAGACTTCAAAGAAGTAAAGACAATAAAAGGGGATTATCAAGAATTTGAAAATAAAATATTAGAGAGTAGCTCAACAATAGGGATAATACTAGGTGCAAGAGGAACAGGAAAATCAGCATTAGGAATGAAATTATTAGAAAATTTAAAAGCAGAGACAGGAAAGGAAGTATATGCTATGGGATTCAACCCAAAAGACATGCCAAACTGGATAAACATAGTAGATAGCATAGATGATGCAGAAAATAATTCAATATTATTAGTTGATGAGTCAGGAATACAGTTTAGTTCTAGAGAATCAATGAGTAATTCAAATAAATTATTATCACAAATATTATTTATAGCAAGACATAAAGATTTGTCAATAATATTTATCAGCCAAAATAGTTCCAATATAGAGATAAACACAATAAGACAGGCAGATTATATAGCATTAAAGCCATCATCATTATTACAAAAAGACTTTGAGAGAAAAAAAATAAAAGAGATATATGAAGAAGTAGAAAAAGAATTTGAGAAATATAAAGAAGACAAAGGACTAACATATATTTATTCACATAATTACAAAGGATTTATATCTAATCCATTACCAAGTTTCTGGAATTCAAAAGTATCAAAAGCATACGAGAAGTTTAAAAAGTAAATATAAACCAAAACATAAACGTTATAAGATTTCTCAATACTACATTTTTATGCAAAAACATGTAGAAATAACATCACCAGTAGGATCATATGAAACACTAAATGCAGCTATAAAAGCTAAAACAGATTCAATATATTTTGGAATAGAACAATTAAATATGAGAGCAAGGTCAATAAATAATTTTACATTAAAAGACCTGCCAGAAATTTCAAAGATATGCAAAGAAAATAATGTCAAGACATATATCGCATTAAACACAATAATGTACGACCATGACATGATACTTATGAAAAAGATATGTGATGAAGCAAAGAAGAACAAAATAACAGCAGTAATAGCAAGCGATACATCAGCAATAGAATATGCAAGATCAATAGGAATGACAGTACATTGCTCAACACAGATGAACATAGCAAATACAGAGGCAGTAAAGTTCTATTCAAGATATGCAGACACAATAGTATTGGCAAGAGAACTGACATTAAACCAGATAAAGAA
>ERZ1292623.3938-Hain-H51-01um-R1-3938-length-12428-cov-5_pt1 | contig 12428 bp, 10 predicted proteins | sample MGYA00564398_ERZ1292623 | MGnify/ENA primary metagenome ERZ1292623 (study PRJEB36523, sample SAMEA6512633) | groundwater metagenome | collected 2019-01-07 | study: AquaDiva: Metagenomics assemblies of 32 groundwater samples | reverse complement strand
TTCAAAAAATGCTTGGTCATTCTCGCGCTCTCAATTTCTGTTTTTTATCTCGGGTATCTGCTTTTCTGCCTCGGCGCGCGCCCCACGCCGGCTGTTCAAGCCTTCGTATCCAAAAGAGTGGCCGAATTTATAACCCATCCGACCGCCAGTCAGGTGAGACATCTGTTCTGGCTTGAAGCGGTGGACATAATATTCAGAAACCCCCTCGGCGTGGGTTTTGGCTATTATCCGATAATAGCCGACGGAAAACTGATCCAACCGTTCAACACTTTCCTGGAAGTTGCGGTGTATGGCGGCATCGGGGCGCTTACGGCATTTCTTCTGTTTTTTTACCGTATGGGTATATCGATCAGGGCAACTCTTGAAGACCTGCTGGACCAGGGCGCGGACCTTAAGCTGGCTTGGTTGGTAGCCGTCCCGGCACTGCTCGTCAATATCTTCTTCGCCGACAGCATTTTCTTCCGTCATGTCTGGGTAACTCTCGGAGTCGCCCTGGGAATATCTTGGCAAACTTTGATCAAGAATAAATCCGATCAAAACCATTAACCCGATGGATGACGTCTGTAAACACACTCATGCTTACTGTTTCACGCTTATTGGACACTTTGTAGTTTATCGACCGGTGTCATCATCTCGAGAGACAAGTGGGGTCTGTCAGTAGTCGGCGTAGGTACTTGAGCGTGACACCCGCGGCTCTCTGCCGCCAGTTCGTAACCGTACTGGGGCTTACCCTTAACTCATAGGCCGTTACCCGTACTTTCCCCTCATTTTTCCGCAACCGCCGAACAATCTTCTTTGGACTTATTCTCATAATTTCCATTTTATCGAAGGTATCCAATATGTATTGGAACAGTAAGTAGAGCGTGGGTGGGGCATGAAGTGTTAAAGGCCCACGTGGAATGTGGGCCTTTTGGTTTGAGAACTACAGTGGGTGAATGGAACTCTCTCTAGCTCAAAACGACGATGTGGGTTTTCTTGACGCCGAACCGAAGTGCTTTACTTCTATTCGACATCCAGATGTCCACGTGCCTGGTCTTTCTTTGATGCATCCGATCTTCAACGACGAAGACTTGATCTCCGAATAGTTTCGGAATCTGCACCTTTGTGCCGAAGGGGAGCAAGTTCGTGGCCACAATGCCGTGACGAACTCGCTTTCCTGAAGCAGTTACAAAAGGTGTGCTGTCAGTCTGGTCGGGGGTTGAGGAGTAGGCCGTCACCGTCACAAGGACAGTTTTTGACTTCTTGGAAGTCGAGTGAACAGGCTGGGACCAGTAGAGAGGGAGAGAGAGTGTGTCATCCGCTGTAGTTCCATTGGGGCTAGCTAGGTCCACGAGGACCATCACGGCCAATCCCAAAAGAGCTATCATAGATCTCATCATAATGTGAGACCTCCTTTCATGAGCTACATATAATATATGTAAGGAACTATGACTTGTCAAGGCTTCCGAGAGAATTCTTATAACAGAGGCCATTTGAAAGAAAAAAGGCCAGATTTTCCTATCAGAGAAAGTGTGATACACTCCTGACATGGGATTTCCAGGTATGTTAGTATTTCCAGATCTTATGACTTTTATATATATAGTGATTCCGGTAGCGGTCGTTTTGTGGGTGGTGTACGCCTATAACCGTTTGGTCACTTTACGCTTCCGGGCGCATGAAGCCTTATCCGATATTGATGTTCAACTAAAGCGGCGATTTGATCTCATCCCGAACTTGGTGGAGACGGTGAAGGGATATATGACGCACGAGAAGGATGTTTTGGAGAATGTGACCAAGGCGCGGACGGCGGTCAGTGGCAGTTCGGGAAGCGCTATTGATCGGGCGCAATCCGAAAATATGCTCTCGGGAACCTTGAAGACACTTTTTGCGGTGGCCGAGAACTATCCAGACCTTAAGGCCAACACCAACTTCCTAGAACTCCAGCGCGAACTTTCCGATACGGAAAATAAAATTCAGGCGGCGCGGCGATTTTATAACTCAACCGTTATGGATCTGAACACCCGCATCGCTGTTTTTCCCTCGAGCTTGATTGCCAGTTCCTTTGGTTTTCTTCCAGAAAAGTTTTTCGAAGTGGACGAAGCGGCCGAACGAGAACCAGTAACAGTAAAGTTTTAAGCGTTAGATACGTTCAAAACGTTCTAGTCGTTCTATTGCTTCCGCTGGTTCGAAACATTATAGTCGCACATGATTGAGTATCAGTTTAAGAAACTTAATGTATGGCATCTTGGAATGGAATTGGTGAACGAGATATACAAACTCACCAAAGATTTTCCTAAGGAAGAGCAATTTTCGTTAACTTCTCAATTGAAACGGGCAATCATTTCTGTACCGTTGAATATTTCCGAAGGGGCGACTCGCAGAAGTAGAAAAGAATTTGCTCAATTTTTGCGTATCGCTCTCGGTTCTTTGGTAGAAGTAATGACTTGCCTTGAGATTGCCTTGAATCAGAAGTATATTACAGAAGGTGAACGTAATAAGATTGATCCACTACTTGAAAAACTTTATTTTCAAATTATTGCTTTAGAAAAATCCCTAAAAATTAAACCCTAGAACGATACAACGTTTAGAACGTCTTGAACGATTACAACGTACCCGATCATGGCTTCGCTTTATTCTCACAAAGAAGCAAATATTCGAAAAACTTGGCTCCTCTTTACCGGGTTTTTGATTACGGTTATTGGGTTCGGTTGGGTTTTGTCGCAGGTGTATAACAATCCGGAGATTCTTTATATTTTTGCGGGGTTCAGTATGATTACGAGTCTCGTGAGTTATTGGTACTCCGATAAGATAGTGCTCGCCATGGCTCGGGCCACGCCCGTTGATATGAAAAGTAATCCGGAACTGTATCGGATGGTGGAAAATCTGGCGATGACCGCCGGTCTTCCCATGCCGAAAGTGTACACTGTCCCGGAACGAGCTTTGAATGCTTTTGCCACTGGTCGTAATCCGGAACACAGCGTCATTGCCGTAACCGAAGGCGCACTTCAGGCTTTGAATCGCACTGAACTGGAAGGTGTCCTGGCGCACGAACTGTCGCACATCGGCAATCGCGATATGTTGGTGGGAACCGTCGCGGTTATTCTCGTTGGATTTATTTCTTTGATTAGCGATATGTTCCTACGTCAGATGGTCTGGGGCGGCATGCGTCGTGACAATGATCGGAGTGGTGGACCAATTTATATCGTGCTGGCGATTGTTGTTTCTGTTCTAGCGCCGATCTCGGCAACCTTAATGCAACTTGCGATTTCTCGCCGCCGCGAATCATTAGCCGATACTTCCGGCGCGCTTCTCACGCGATATCCGGAAGGTCTGGCGAGCGCTTTAGAAAAAATTGGAAAGGACATGACACCGATGCGGGTGGCGAATAACACCACCTCCCATCTCTGGATCGACGATCCTTTTACCGGTCAGGCCAGAACCTCCTGGTTCCACCGATTATTTATGACTCATCCACCGATCGAAGAAAGAATTAAAGCCCTAAGAGATTTGAAGATATAGACATGTTCAATTTTTTACTTATCCTGAGCGATAGTCGAAGGATGACTCATCCGCCGATCGAGGATCGGATCAAAGCATTGCGGGGAATGCAGATTTAGCAGTACAATGGGTAGCAATGTCTATCTTTGAGGAGATCGGGAAAAGCGTTTACTCACCTGATTATTATAAAAAAGTAGGCGCGGAGAAATTCTCCGCTTCGCTCTCGTACTTCATTTCTCTGGCTTTAGTTGTTTCGCTTATCGTTACAGCGATCGCTACGTTTCGAGTCCTGCCGCTTTTGAAGACGGCGATCAATAATTTTAAGCCGCAGATTCTTGAACATTTTCCCGAAGATCTGGTAGTTACGGTGAAAGATGGGGTGGTGGCGACGAATAGCGAGGATCCAGTTGTGATTTCCCTCCAGGTTGCGGCAACGAGCACAACGAAAGCAACTACGACGAAAGTTGTTTTGGCGTCGACTACTTTTCCGGCAAATTTTCTCGTCATCAACACCTCAAGTTCGTTCGACGAAACGACTTTTAAAAATGCCAACACACTGCTCTATCTGACAAAAGATACAATCCATATTGCGCGCGACGATGGTAGCATTGAACGGAGTGAGAAACTTGAGATTCCCGACTTTACACTTGATCGCCCCACAATTATAAATTGGTTGAGTGAGTTTGAATCAGTTGTACCCTGGATTCCTTTTATTCTCGTCTTTGCTATTTTCTTTTCCAGTTTAGCGGTAATCAGTTTGGCGTTTATCGAGTTACTTCTTGCCGCGCTTTTTATCATGTTCGCCGCTCGTTTCAAAGGAATGCCGTTGAAGTATGGACAAGCTTACAAGTATGGACTCCATGCGGTGACGTTCCATATTCTGCTGGGTATCTCAGTCGTTTCCGGTCCGGGAATTTTAGCGATGCTCGTATTCTTCCCGTTTATGGGAATTCTTTTCACGCTGCTTATTTTCTGGATCAATGTCTTAGCCGCTAAAGAAAATAAATCCCCACACCTAGTTGAAAATGAAAAGTAAAATGATTACGCTAGCTATCAAAAAGATGACCGCTTTAAAAGAGGCGCTAGGAATATCCGGACTCTGCCGCTTCGCGGTGGTTTCCAACTAGGTGGGAGGATGAAATATCAGTTTCGTAAAACTATTGTTCTCGCTTTAGGCGGTTCCATTCTCTATCCAGAAAATATCGATACACGTTTTATACAAAAGTTTGCCCGAACGATTCAGCAGTTTGTTCGCGAAGAGAATAAAAGATTTGTGACTGTAACCGGCGGCGGCCGGCTGAGTCGGCTCTATCAAAAAGCGGCTTCGGAAATTGTTCCGATTACCGATGAAGACAAAGACTGGCTGGGAATTCATGCTACGCGCTTAAATGCCCACCTCATGCGCACAGTTTTTAAGGACATTGCCGATCCGGTGGTTTTTGACACGCGGCACAAAAGAAAAAAGATACAGTATCCGGTCACCTTTGCTTCCGGTTGGCGGCCGGGTTGGTCAACAGATTACATTGCGGTGGCGTTAGCAGTAGATTATGGCGCTTCCGAGGTGATCATTGCTGGAAAACCAAGCCATGTGTACCCCCACACCAAACGAGAATCGCGGCAGGAAAAAAATAATTCTCGTTCTGGTGTGGGGGTGTACGACCCAAGCAATCCCAGTCTCGATTATGCCGAACCATTTACCACATTATCGTGGAAAGAGTATCGGAAATTAATCCCCCAAAAATGGACGCCGGGATTCCAGTCGCCGGTTGATCCGGTTGGCGCCCGTCTCGCCCAAAAAGAGGGGATCAAAGCGATTGTCGTGGACGGGCGCGACCTTAAGAACTTCTCCGCTTTAATCAAGGGAAAGGAATTTGTGGGTACGATTATCACGTAGTAAAAGGAGAATCCAGCAGCACTCACAAGCAAGATAGGAGGGATGGCTTACTTGTTTATCTGAAAAGTGCTACAATAAACAGCATGTCGCGGCTCCGTCTCCTTCGTGGGAGGCAGAAATCCTTTATTAGAGAAATTATAAAAAAGAGCGATCTTCCTATGAATCAATTGGCATTTATGTGCCAAGTTACTCCGCGTACGTTCCGAGATTGGCATCGTGAAAAGTTTCTTGCTTCGTATCAGGCTTTGAAGGAGTTGTCTGATAAATTTAATGTTGTCTTGCCTAAAGGAGAAATCCTTGATTCCTACTGGTATGTTAAAAAAGGAGCGAGTCTGGGAGCTAAGAAACGTTTTGAAATCCATGGGCCTCTCGGCACTCCTGAAGGAAGAATGAAGGGTGGGAGAGTATCTCAAGAGCGCAGAAGGAATAATCCCGAAAAATATCGGGCTTTGGGATGTAAGGTAGCAAATGAATTTATAACCCCTCCACACTCTCCTGAATTAGCAGAGTCGATCGGTATTTTCTTAGGGGATGGCGGGCTAGGAAAATACCAGGCAAAAATTTCTTTAAGTGCTTTAGTTGATAGGGAATACTCAAAGTTTGTTGCAAAACTATTGAAAAAAGTTTTTGATACCTCGCCTTCTTTCTCGGAGAGAAGTGATGATCATACCATTACTTTAGTCGTGTCTGGGATTCGATTTGTCGATATGCTTGAAAAGTTTGGTTTGAAGCGCGGTGACAAAATGCGTAATAAGATCCGAATTCCTACTTGGATTTCTGAAAATGAAACTTATTCGATCGCTTGTCTCCGTGGTCTTTTTGATACAGATGGTGGATTGTACTTTCATAAAAAGAGAAACGGAACGTATATCGGTTGGTGTTTCAGCAGTTATTCAAGGCCACTCCTCCAGGATATTCAGGAAATATTGCGGAGAATCGGTTTACATGCTAAAAAAGAGCAAGACACGAAATTATATTTATATAGTTTAAATGATGTTTTGCATTACATGGAAGTTGTGGGATCTCATAATGTTAAAAACATGAACAAGTTTAAGGCCCACTTGATTCTTCGAAAAAAAAGGCCGGTTGCGGGAGGGGTGCTCCGAATGGTTAAGGAACACGCCTGGAAAGCGTGAGCCCTGAAAGGGGCTTGTGGGTTCGAGTCCCACCCCCTCCGCTTTTCTTATTCTGCGAGTACTCTATTTTTTCTTCTAAAAAAATGAGGGCAAAGTAGGTTCTGATTTTAACCAAAAGGTACTGCTCTGCGCGGAGAAAGACTGTGTAGCTGAATGCAGAGAAAAATGTGGATTATAGTAAAATAAAATCATGTTGAAGTTCTTAGGAGATATTTTTATCACGAGTCCTTATCTGGCTCTTGTGCCAGGAGTCATTCTTGGAGGTTTGTACTACTGGTCCAGAATGAAACTCATCGGAGCAACTGCTTTTCTTTGGGCACTGTATGCTTTTTACGAAACGCTCAATTTGATGAGAATAACCTGTTCAGGGGAGTGCAATATTAGAATTGATTTAATTCTTATGTATCCGATTCTCTTGCTGATGACAATTAGTAGCCTAGGAGCAATTATAAAGGTTTTCATGAAACGCTCATGACGGTGTTGTGAATTTTATTCTCTCGTACATGTGTAGTGCGAGGTAATGTCAGCTACATTTATATGTATTTTATGCGGATGGGACGCCGCGTTCTATAATTGAAGAAATAGAATTTTCAGGCCAGACTCTTATACCCGCAGCACGGGATTTTGCGGTGAAAGCCCACGAAGGCATGGCGGATATTTCCGTTACCGGTTTTGTGCGACCGCAGATCCTTCATCTTCAGGAAGTGGCTGACTTGATCTGGGTATCGGGTGGGAGCGAGGAAGAGATTGCGGCCGCCTGGCTTCATGATTCTGTCGAGGATGCTTCGATTGCCCCAGAGGAAATTGAAGAAAACTTTGGTCAAAATATCGCCCGTATTGTTGAAGGTTTGGGGCGGCTGGAGAAATTTCGAGGTTTGCCTGTGGCTACGCACAAAATGATGCAGGCAGAAACAATAAAGAATGAAAGCGAAAGCGTGCGGCGGATTAAGATGGCGGATCAGATCTCGAACGTTCGTTTTTTGGGGATGGCGCCAATTGTGGCCATGTCTCTCACGGAGTGTAGGGGTACATTGAGGGGTGAAGCTGGTCGTTAACGAGTGTCGGGGGGATTAGTCCGCTTTTAGATGAAGTTTTTTCGCAGGTCTATCGAAGGGGCCAGGCGCGGTATAGAGCCATGAGTAAAGAGTGTTAGTTTTCCACAATTCTGCGAGAAGGGGACTGGTGATATACTATTATAGTACGGTTTAGCCGGGTCGCCAGTCTTATGAAAGAAAAAGCCGATTATACATCGGGCGTTTGGACGCATGGCAGGAAGCTTTTTCAAGTGTTCGTGGTTTTGAGTCTTCTTTTGAATTCCGCCGGAGGAACGCCGTTTGCTTCTGCCGCGCCGCAAAGCGAAGAAGGTTCTCCACTAAGTAATCCGGCCGATTTTGGGATTAGGGGCGATGCCGTTGAAGTGAAGGAACTCCGAACCGAGCAGACAAAAACATTTAAGCTTCCTTCAAGGCAATACTCGCAGGTTGCGACTGGTCAGCCGCTACATTACAAAGACGATAGTGGAGTATGGCAGGATATTGATTTGCAGTTTGAAAAACGAGGAGGGGAGTATGTGCTCGATAAAAATATAACGGTGGTTACCGTTGATGATCACAGCATCACCTTGCGTGACCGAGAGACGAATGCTTCATTACGATTATTTCCCGAAACCAAGCCGATTGTAAAAAATAACGTTATTCGTTTCGAAGCCGAAGGGCTAACCTGGTCCTGGATACCTGAGGCAACGGGACTAAAACTCTTATCAGAAAAAATTCTAAAACCGCGAGGCGTTACGGAGTTAGTTTTCCCTTTTGAAACGGATTTGAATCATGAACTCATCTTGGAAAATAACGCGCTAAAAATCGGAGGAATTACTATCCGTCAGCCAGTAGCCTTTGGCGCGGATGGCAATGAATACGCTTGTCGCTGGAATATTTCTGGGAATACAGTTGCCTTGAACTGTGATGACTCGAACTGGCCAAGTGAAGCATATCCGTATGTTATCGATCCGACCGACCAGGAGAATGCTTCAGCTGGAAACGGTGATGTTGCTCGCAGTGGTTGTATAACAACCGACAGTTGGAATCTTCCCTCAGAGAATCCAATTGTGAATGACAGTGTTCGGTCACACTATCAATTAAATGATGGTCAGTGTAGTGAATGGTTGTATCTCTATGACTGGGGATTCGCCATACCGACGACTACGGTAAATATTATCGACAATATTTCTTTTCAGATAGATGCCCAACAAGGAGGTTCGGGAGCAGGAAATATTCGGGATGACTATGTAACACTCACAACCGATGGCACAACTCCCGGTACAAATCATGCCTCCAGCACTTTATGGACAACTGGAGACGTTACGGTTACCTACGACTATTCACGGTCTAATTGGGGATTTACGACCAGTACGCTCACACCGGCAATCATAAATAGTTCCGCCTTCGGCACGCTTTTCTCCGCAGAATCTGTCGGCGGACTGCGATCCGCCCAGGTCGACGCGATCTTTAATATGATTGTGACGTATTCACCGGCGCCGACGATTACATCAGTTATTGGTCAAAATCCTCAAACAACAGCTGGTGGAAAATACATCACCATCGATGGTACGGGTTTCGTAAGTGGCGCGACAGTTTCGGTTGGTGGTACGCCAGCGACCGGTGTCGTATTTGTAGGCGGAACGCGACTTGTTGCTCTTGCCCCAGCGAATGCTTCGGGTTCGTATAGCGTGGCAGTCGTAAACCCCAATGAAGGTAATACCAGTTCGAGTAACGCGATGGCCTATATTGGTCCGCCCTCGGGACTTATCCTCATAGAAACCTACGCTCCAGCAAATGCAACAGGGACTTCGCGAGTGTTTACCGCGACCGGCGGAAACTTTTCGACATCATCGAACTCGGGTTGTCCCATTAAGGTTATTACCGGCGCGACTTCTACTGAAACAGGAACGTGCGCGACGAGTGTTTCTGGAAGTAGGTTTATTCTTTCTTTTACGATCCCGAATCTTAGTTCGGGAACCTACTCTCTCCGCGCCTACGGCATTCAGGGAAACTTCACTAATGGAATTTACAGCGATGTTCCGATTATATATGTGAATAAACCATCGGGGTTATCGATCAGTGATGCCTTTGTTCCAGCCAGTACTTCGGGGGTGACGAGTACGGTATCAGGAACAAATATTGGCGTAGCGCTTTCGTTTCCACTCACAATCGGTAGCGCCACGACTACTATTAATAGCACGACTACTACTTCGGTAACCCTTACCGTGCCGAGTGGGAGCGCCAATGCCACTTCGGCGATTCGTGTCTATGGATCAAATGGTTCAGACTCAAACGGGGTCTATACCGACGATTCAAGTTTAACGATTACCTATATAGCGAAGCCGAGCGGGCTTTCTCTTGATGATTCATATGTCAAAGCCAATACCTCGGGAACCCGAACGGTGAGCGGGAGCGGTATTGGTTACACCTTGGCCTGTCCAGTGAAATTAAACAGTACGTGCGCGCCAGTTGTGAGCACAACAACAGGCAGTGTGACGTTTACAGCAACGAGCAGTCTTTCGGCCGGCACATACACACTGCGCGTCTATGGCGCGAATGGATCCGACGCGAATAGTATCTATACCGATACCAGTTTGATTTATACGAATGGTCCGTCGAATGTGGCGATCAATAGTAATCAACTTTCTGGAAATACCGCTTCGCAAACAAGCACCTTTACTGGTCTTGGAATCAGCACTTCAACAAATCCGATCCGTGTCGGCACTTCGTCTTTAGCCACCTACGTTTCCGGATCGTCGAGTAGTCTAGTAGTGACGATGCCGCAGATGACTCCGGGTATCTATGATGTTCGCGTCTACGGTATCGGCGGTACGAATAGTAATGGTATTTATACTGATCTTAGTAACTTCGTGGTGTATTCGCCCTATGTGACCGCGATTTCTCCGGTCGCTGTTTCTACGGTGGGCGGAGAGACGGTAACGATTAGTGGTCAGAGTCTCAAAGTCGGATCGCAGGGCGCAAAAATTACACCGCCAGGCGGCGTGGCCACCTATCTCACGACTAGTGGCAATGCCAGTTCTACGACGTTTACCACGCCTTCCTCGACGAGTGGAGGAGCGGCCACCCTGCGTATCTATGGGACCGGCGGCTCGGACGCCAATGGCATTTATATCGATACCTCAACCCTAGTTTATACCGCATCAACCTACACCCAGTCCGGTTATCGTTGGTATGAAAACGCGAATAGCGCCACACCGGGATCGCCCAAGGCGGCCTTAAATACATCGTCCACAATTACCACCACTATGGAGGCGGCGCGTTTGCGCCTCTTGATCGACGTCACAACGATTCAGTCTCTTGTTGGCGACACGTTTAAATTACAGATGGCTTCAACGACCAGCGCTTGTTCGGCGGGTTTAACCTATGCCGATGTGAGTAGCGCGAGCGGCGCTATTCGGTTTAACGATAATGCTGGCGTGAGTGACGGTAGCGCGCTTACGACCACCTCAACCGATCCAACTCATAGTGGGCATACGAACATTCCGCAAACCTATCAGGAGTCAAATCCAATAACCACCCTTTCGGCGATGACCACTTCGACAGACGGTCTCTGGGATTTCTCACTCTATAACTTCTCAATGGAACGTGGCTCGAACTACTGTTTCAGAATGGTGAAGGGCGATGGAACAGCTCTCGATACCTACTCCGTGATTCCGCAGATTACTTTTCCGAATTTCGCGCCTGAATTACAGAATGTAAGCGCGAGCGAAAACGCGAGCGGTACAGTGAATATTGCCTACGAAGCGCGTGATTCGGACACCAACGCCGCTGGCGCCATAAATCCAGGGTATATTACTCCTTCTTTTGAATACTGGAATGGGTCGTCATGGACGACGATTGCAACGAGTACGTTGGGTGGTAGTGATTACGGCAACCAGTCGGTAACTACCTCTACCTTCACCGCGCATACCGCGACCTGGTCGGCCCAAAACCAAATTTCAGGGGTGTATTACGCCACGAGCGCTATTCGCATTACGGTCAGTGATAGTGAATCCGTGAATAGTACGGTGACAACGACCACGGCATCATTTGCGCTCGACACTAAAAATCCGACTGTTTCTACGCTCACCTTCGATTCGCGGAATGATTTTCTGACTATCGTCGCGAGTGATAACAGCAATCTTCAGTACCGAGCTTCGAATAGCAGCACCTTCGTCGCAGACGGACAAAACGCTTCGAGTGGTATCTGGATCGCGGTTGGTTCGAGTACGCTGAATACGACGACATCCTGGATTGGAACTGGAGCATCTTCAACCGAGCGAGTCTATGCGCAGATCGCTGATGTCTACAATAATAGTACAACACTCACGGTCGTCGCTCCGGCGCTCCTTTCGAATGTTTCTATCGCCGATATTTCTAACGGCAACGCTTCATTTTACGCCGAGACCGTCAGCTGGACAGGATACACGAGTATCACCTCATCGACACTTTCGTTCTATGAGATTTGGAGATCAGTGAATAGCACCAGCAGTTTTTCCGTTTTTGCTTCAACGACCAATACGTTTTATACCGATACCGGCCTGAATACATTGAATACGTACTATTATAAAGTGACTATTAAAACCACCGAAGGCAACTACGCTGATTTCTCAAGCATTGTGAGTGATCGTCCCGACGGTCAAGGAAATAATATTGTTCCCGATTTTGACACAAGTTACGACACAGTTCACCAAGCCGGAGCGATTGCCTATCAAGTCGCCACCTCCACCGACGCTGATTGGGGACGAGTCAAAATTTCATACAGTGTGCGTGACGCGAATACCACGAGTACCTTTATCTGGCCTTCTTTTGAGTACAATATTGGTACTGGTTGGGTTGCGATTCCAAGCTCGACCTTAGGCGCGACCGACGTGAATGCTAAAG
>ERZ1292623.3937-Hain-H51-01um-R1-3937-length-12429-cov-4_pt1 | contig 12429 bp, 13 predicted proteins | sample MGYA00564398_ERZ1292623 | MGnify/ENA primary metagenome ERZ1292623 (study PRJEB36523, sample SAMEA6512633) | groundwater metagenome | collected 2019-01-07 | study: AquaDiva: Metagenomics assemblies of 32 groundwater samples | reverse complement strand
CCGACACGATTCGCGAACTGATGCTGGTCAATGGCGTCTATCAGGTCCGCATCTGGACCCGGATCAAGGGCAAAGGGCAGAAGCCGTCACAGTGGGCGATCGACCAGACCTTCACCCCGCATCGTGGCGCTGAAACCCTCGACGAAATTCCCGTCACGGTCATCACGCTGGGCCGTCGTCTCAAGCCGACCACCGCGCCGCTCTATGATGTGTGTGACCTCAATCGCAGCCATTACCATGCGAGCGCCAATCTTGCGACGTGCGACTATTGGCTGTCGAACCCGATCCCGTGGACCACTGGCACCAAGCCGCGTGAGGATATCAGCATCGGTCAGGGTGAGATGTGGCAGTTCCCGGAGGAGAACGCCAAGATCGGTATGCTCGAATATGCTGGCGCTCAGGTGGGTCAGTTGGAAAGCCGCGCCAACACCATCCGGGACTACATGGCCAGCGCGGGTGCCCGCATCCTTGCTGCCGAAAAGGCGGCGGTGGAATCTGGGCAGGCACTGGAAATCCGCAACGCGGCCCAGACCGCTTCCCTCGACCATGTCCGTCGCACGATGGTGCGGATCATCCTCGACCAGATCGAATGGGTGGCATGGTGGGCCGGTGAGGATGAAACCACTGTCAACTTCGAGGTCAGCGGCGATTACACGGCCGCCAAGCTTAGCCCAGAGGAGCGCAAGCAGATCGTGGCGGAATGGCAGGCTGGCCTGTTTTCAAAGGAGACGGCGATCGACCTGATGGTCGCCGGTGGCGCGCTGGCGGAAGATTATGATTTCGAGGCGGATCAGGATCGCATCGCGGCCGAAGCTGCTGATCGTCCTCCCGTCGATACCTTCCCGGTTGCTGACAATCAGTCTGACGCGCTTGTCCCGTAACGATTATAGCAAGTTGCGATCGCGTTAACTTGCCTGTGGCGCTCGGTTTCGGTTATTATTGCGCCATCCAGCGAGGCTGATTTCATGCATTCCTCAAATTCGCTTGGCGCTTGCGGGCGGACGAGAAAGGCGATGAACAAGCACAGAGCCACGCCCGCGCCAAAGCGGATCATCGCGCCTGTAGGAAACGGCGGCTTTTCGTCGTAATCCATTCCCTCTGCCGCTCGGCCATAGCGAGCGAAAGAGACCAGTGCGCAGCCCGCGAAGATTATGGCCAGCGCGACGAAGATCAGCGTCATCAACATGATAGTTCCCCTTGGCTTCACCGGCTCCCACAGATCGGGGTCAGGCGCAAGGTCCAACCGGTCTAAATAGACCGTGGATCAGGACAAGCTTAGAGACCTCATATACCGCCATCAGCTTGGCGCTTACGCCGTTGGCAATCAGATCAGCGATGACATCGTGCGGCTGCTGAACCGCAATGATGAAGACCTGCTTGATCAGTTGACCAAGCGATACGCGCGGATCGAGGCCGATGGCTTCGATAAGGGACCGGAAACCACCAAGCGTATCGAAGCGATCAAGGCGATGTTCGCGGCGGTCAACAAGGATGCCTATCAGGCTGTCCGTGATCGTCTTGTCGAAGGGCTGACCGGCGTCGGTAAGACAGAAGCCGAATTCGCCGCTGGGGCGGTCAAAGCCGTGGGCGGCACAGTCGACATGGGGACAGCGATCCCCCCAACGGCCTTCCTGAAGGCCCTTGTCACCACCACGATGCTGCCATTCAGCAAGGATGGCGTGACACGGCTGATGCCTTGGCTTGATACTCAGGAGGCGGGCCGTCTGCGGGCGCTGGAGGGCGCGCTACAGCTTGGTATTCTACAGGGCCAGCCCACCGGCCAGCTTGTCCAGCGCATCCGTGGGACCAAGGCCGCCAATTATACCGATGGCGTCCTGAACGCTTCCCGCAACGGTGCCCAGACCATCGCCCGCACAGCGACCGCCGGTGTTCAGAATGCTGCCCGGCTGGAAACCTACAAGCGGATGCGGACCATCAAGTTCGTCGAGTGGTCCAGTGTTCTCGATAGTCGCACCTCCGATCCGTGTCAGAGCCTGTCGGGCAAAATCTGGCCCATTGATGAGGTGCCATATTCGCCGCCGATCCATCCCAACTGTCGGTCGACCCTGATCCCGCGCCGGGACAACGAAGGGACCAAGCATCGGCCGTTCCCCGAATGGCTGCGCGACCAGCCCGATGGTGTTCAGGATGAGGTGTTGGGCAAAACGCGGGGCGACATCTTCCGCGACAACCCAAAGATGAATTACGACGCTTTCTTCAAGGAAGTTGGCGGTCGCCGCCGCACCTTGGAGGAATTGCGGCAGTTTGATGCCAGCTTGTTTGGTGAAAAGGCTGCACCGGCCCCGAAGGGGCCAGGCCTACGGCCTGACCCTGTTCGCTTCACCAGTCCCATCGATCCCGACGTCAGCGCGGCGACCATTGAGGTCATCAGAAAGCGCGACGCCGTCAAATCTCTCAATGCCCGAATGGCCGCTGGTGCTGCTGATCCCCGCTATGATCCGCGCGCGGAATTCCGCGACGTCAACGCCAAGGATTTCGGCAAGGCGGTCCTGAGTGCCGACTTTTCCGATGAGACGGCCAGCATGATCATCGCGCTAATGCCAGAGTTGGACAAACTGACCGATGCGTTCGGTGTCCCGCGCCTGCGCGCCATCAAGAGCGCCAGCGGTGGGACCGTGATGGGATCAATGGGTGATGGCGTCCTGAAGCTGAACCCGACCTATTTCAACGGCTTTGCTGCTGAGGTCGGCGGAGCATCGGGAGGCAAACTGGCCGCCAAGGTGATAGCCGAACGGGACGCGCTGGGAATGGAGTTGCAGGCGGAAAAGGCTGCCATTGATGAACTGAAGGCAGCGATGCGGGACGTCACCGGGAAGGAAAAGGATGATATGATCCTGCGCTATCTCGACTTGGCCGACGCCTTCAACGCGAAGCGTCAACAGTGGCTGAAGCTGGATAAAAAGGTCTTGGCCGCGCGTCGCACCGATGCGGCTGCTGATCGGCCGGTGTCGACATGGAAGCCCGGTGATGAAGTGGCGAAACGTCCCTTCAACGCCATCGACTATTTCGAACGGCCTTTGGATCGCGCCCGCATGGTCCTCTATCATGAACTGTCGCACCATGTTCACCAGATGCGCGGGAAACAGGGCCGCCGCGCCCAGTTCGGGACGCCACCGGTGGAGAAGGCATTGAGCGCCATGTTCCGCGACCTCAAGAATTATGATAGTCTGCCATCGGGATATTCCAAGACGAATGGCCATGAATGGTGGGCTGAAAGCTTCGGCCTCTACTTCATGGGTCGGAAGGACTTGGTCGATCCGCAGATTGCTAAATTGATCGAAAGGCTTTTGGATGAGGTAGCGAATGGCGATTGACGAAATTGTTGAACTGGTCAGGGATCGTGGCGCAAAGCTGACCCGCGATGACCTCAACCAGATTAAAATGATGGCGGTCGATGTTCCGCTTGAAGATAGCGATGACCTTGCCGCTGTTTTCGAGGGGATAGCGCTTGTCGTGAATGATCCGCTCTATGAGGGTGACATTCCGCCCATCGCCTAAATCCGCCGTCCCGATGATCGTGTCCAAAGGAGTGCGCTATGAGCGGTGAAATGCTGGCTTTGGTCACGTTACTGAAATCAGAAAACGAGAGGCTAAAAAAGGCGGATCGTTCGGACAAGGACCGGCTTGCATCCATTTTGGAGAAGATCAGCGACAGCATGGTCGAGGGCGTTAACGCATGGAAATCGCGCGACCTAGAAAAATTCAGCTTCCGTTGTTCTGAGTTGGCTCAGCTTTCAATTGGCGTGGAAGAGATCATATTGAAAACGATGGACGAAGATGATGGTGATCATTTCAGGCAGAGCTATTTGAAAGAGATACGTGACAGCGTTCTTTTTTGGAAAATCATCGGACAGCCGTCGTCAGATATCGCGTCCTCTATCGTCGGCAATTTTGAAAATGATTACGCGATGAAGGCTCGGCGTTCCAAAGACGTGCAATTGATCATGGACACCGCAGGGAAGATAAAGGCTCAAGCAGATATCATTCGGCTCAGTCCTGATCGATCAATTGATAAAATCGTGAGGCAATTCAAGCGTTGTCGCCGATGGGTTTATTCTCAGATCGTATGATGGCCCTCGCCTGACCGCTCCTTTCCTCCCCTTCGTCTAAATAGATCGTCACGGGTGGCCCGTGATGCTCAACGCGGGAAGCCCGCAACCACGAAGGGGAAGCCCCAGAAAGGAACTATGACCGATAACACTACCGAAACGACCGACGACCTGTCGGGCCTGAAATCGAACAACGCCGAACTTCGCAAAGACCTCAAGAAGGCGAAGGAAGCATATAATGACCTTGCCGATCGTCTGGCCGAATTGGAGGCCGAACGCGATGCCGCAGCCGACAGCGGCAAGACCGATCTTGATCGACAGGCTAGCAAGCATCAGCGCGACATCGACAAGCTGAACAAGGAACTGAAGGCCCGCGACGAAACGATCGCCGCCCTGAATTCCAACCTCTCCACATTCAAGATCGAAGCTGTTGCCAACCAGCTTATGACCGATGCCCGCGTCATGGCGGAGCATCACGATATCGTGTCGACCTTCCTCAAGGCCGGTGTGACGATGGTCGATGGTGAGCCGATGGTGGGCGACGTGTCCTTCGCCGATCATGCCAAGTCGTTCCTGTCCAGCGAGCGCGCCAAGCATTTCATCAGCGGCGGCCAGAATGGCGGCGCTGGTGCCACCGGCTCGACCGCATCCGCGTCCAGCGTGAACAAGCCTTGGAACCAAACCGAATATCAAATCCTCAAAAAGTCGAACCCGGCTGAAGCTGCTGCATGGGCTGATGCAACTGGCAACGGCTTCCTCAATCGAAAGTAAGACGCGCCGATCCAAAAGTAACGTCCAGAAAATCAGAAAACGCCCGCGTGAATAAATAATCGCGGGCGTAACCTGCAAGTTTTCAGAGCGCCATAACTTTTGGAGAAATAAAAGAATGGCGTTTACTACGTTCGAACAAATTTACGATCCGCACGATTTTGCTGCGGCTGTCCAGAACTACACTCTTGAGAAGTCTGCGTTTGTCCAGTCGGGCATTCTGGAGCGCAGCGATGCTTACACTCAGAAGCTCATCAGTGGCGGTGAGGTCGGCGACCTCCCTTACATCGATGACCTGACCGGCGATGAAAGTGTCGCCAGTGGCGTCGCTTCTGAACAGATTTCCCCCGATCCCATCACCATGGGTCACACGCTGTATCAGAAGGATTTCCGCACCAAGTCGTGGGGCGTTCCCAACCTTGTTGCCCGTATCGCGGGCGAAGACCTGATCGGCGCTGCTGTTAAGCTGGTGGGCGATTACCGCCTGCGTCAGCAGCAGAAGACCCTGATTGCCAAGCTGACCGGCTTCGTTGCGAGCAACGTCGCAAACAACGCGGGCGACATGGTGAAGAACATTTCGATCGACACCACGGCAGCCCTGACCGACGCACAGAAGATCAGCTTCAATGCGATCCTTGAGGCCACCCTGACCATGGGCGACCGTTTCGACGAAATCACCGCGATGGTGATGAACTCGGTCCAGTGGGGCCAGCTTATGCGCATCGACGCGGCCAACGTGGTCCGCAAGAGCGACATTGAGCCGTTCAATCGCTACTACGGCCGTATTGTCATCATCGATGACAGCATCGGCTTTGAACAGGGCACCAACAAGCAGATTCACACCTGTTATCTGCTCGGCGCTGGCTCGGTGGCGTTCGCTACCGCGAATGAGCGTGCGGTTATCGTCCGCGATGAAAAGGCCGGTATGGGTTACGGCGCGACCGAACTGGTCACCTCGTATGACCAGCTTATGCACATCAAGGGCACGACCTCGAAGGCTGCCCTGACGGCAAACGGCAAGTCGCCGATCAACGACACCTACAAGCTGGCTGCGTCGCACGAACGCGTCTTCGAGCGCAAAGCCATCCCGCTGGCCTTCCTCAAGACCAACGGCTGATCCAACCGGACACCAACAACGAAGGGGCGGGAAACCGCCCCTTTTTCGTGCGCGCCTAAATAGGTCCATGAGCATCATCGTCGAAGATGGGACCGGCATCGCAGGGTCCAACAGTTACGCATCGGTCGCCGAAGCCGATGCATTCCACGCCCTACGCCTCAATGCTGACTGGGCTGCTGCCACCGATCCGCAGAAGGTCAGCGCACTTGTCCGCTCCACCGATTATATCCGGTCGGCCTATCGCGTTTGCGGTGCCCCCGATCAGGTGAAGACCGCCACCATCATGCTGGCCCTCTATGCGTTGGCCGGGTCGCTATCGGCCCCGGCGGAACGTGGCATCAAATCGTCGACCGAAAAGCTGGAAGGCACAGGCGAATTCCAGACGGTCTATGACGATGCCGCGCCGACCGATCCCTATCCCATGATCACCGCGCTCCTCGACGGCATCGCTGATCGCAAGCGCCCTGATGCACCGGCTGGGCTGGTAGTCGGGAGGCTGATCCGGTGAGTTTGAGCGAGCGTTTCCGCGCGTTGCGGGATCGTCTGGCTGACCGATTCGAATGGCCCGACGTCACTATCCGCCGTGTCCAGACCGCTGTTCGCACCGACGCCGATCGCGCGGCCGGGCGCAAAGGTTCGACCACCACGGTGACGATCCCGGCGCGCGGCATCCTCGGGTCGCGCAAGGTGCTGGTCAGCGAAGGCGTCTATCGTGAGGAAGCGACCGTCCGCCTTGATAGTCCAGTCCAAGCCGGTGACGAACTGACGATCGGCGCGCGCACGCTGAAGGTCGTATCGGTCGAGGAAAGCAACCCATATGGTGAGGCGTCCGCGATCATGTATCTGGCTGTCGTCCAGTGAGCCGGAATTTCGGCTTTACCGTCGACCTGACCGGCGTCGAAACCGGCATCCTCGACTATGTCAAAGACACGATTGAGGAAAAGCTGACCGACACGTTTGTCGACCTGACGGGGCCACCACCGGAAGGCACCCCGGTCGACACTCGCACGGCATCCAATGGCTGGCAGATGGATTTGGCCGACCCCATGGCACCGGCTCTGGTCAACCATATCCCATACATCAATCGCTTGGATGACGGCAGTTCCAGCCAGTCGCCTGCCGGGTTCGTCGGCCGCGCCATAGATAAGAACTGGCGCTAAATAGTCGGTGACCAGCAACCTCGACGATTTGACCGCGATCCGCCTGCGCTTCCAAGAAATCTGGGGCGCGGCCTATCCTGATGTCCACTATGTTTTCGACAATGAACCGCCCGTCGAGGAGCCAGATGGCCCGTGGGTTCGCCTGTCGGTTCAGCCGGGTGTGCAGCGTCGTTGGCCGGGCGTGGCGATCACCACATATGAGCAATTGGGCCGCGCCTACCTTCAGGTCTTCATCCCCGACAATGAGGGCGACCATGACGGCTGGGCCATGGCCGAAGCCGTGGGCGATGGTTTCCGCGATTGGCGGTCAGAAGACTGGACCCTTTGGGTGCAGGCACCGACCTACAGCACAGCCCAACAGGAGGGCGAACCGTTCATGATCTTGGTGTCGATGCCATATCGAAGCGAACATCGCCCGTGATGCCGAAGCACCGGTGAAGTCCATATCGGCGAAAAATCCTAAATAACCGGGAGCCATTGCTCCAGTATTATTCAGGAGTTTTAAGCAAATGGCAGATACCGCCGATACCCTTGTTTCCGTTATTCGTGAGGTGACGCCCGGCGTAACGCCGACTACGACGCCCGCGTTCAAATATCTCGATTTCTCTGACTTCAACCTCAACCTTGATCCGGCCAACCAGATCACCAGCGACATCGTGAAGGCCAACCGTGCCGCTTCCGACACCGTGATGACTGGCTATTCGGTCAGCGGTTCGGCATCCGGTGAACTGCGTCGTGACACTACGCTGGATTGGCTGATCGAAAGCGGCATCGGTGGCGCGTTTGCCTCGAAGGTAGCGAAGGGTGGCAGCACCAATTTCTATCAGACTTTCGAACAGCAGATGGTCACTGGCGCAGGATCGAAGGCCTATTTCGCCTATTCGGGCTGTCAGGTGTCGAAGCTGGGCTTCGCGGTTGATGCTTCGGCGAAGGCGACTTGGTCGGCCGATATCGTCGGTATGGCCCAGACCCAGCGAACCGCCATCATGTCTGGCGCGACCTATGCCGCTGCCACGCAGGGGCCGCTGCTCAGTGGTGCGGGCAATGGCTCCATCACGATCGCTGGTCTGACCGCAACGTTCTATTCGCTCGACCTCCAGATCGTCACCAATCGCAGCCCGAAGTTTGCTCTGTTCAGCCAGAATGCCTTTGGTATCTCGACCGGCGGCAACCGTCAGATCACGCTGACCCTCCAGCTTTATCGCGACGATATTTCGCCTGAAGCGGTCTTCCTGCCCAACACCCCGATTTCGGTTTCGACCATGATCGGCTCGGGCGCTGGCAATGCACTGACGTTTTCGATGGCGCGTATGTTCGCCAAGCCGCCAAAGCGTGCGACCAACGGTGACAGTGAAATGGTGGAAGTTGAACTGGTTGCCGCGCACGACGCAACCGCAGGAACCGACATCACCATCACCCAGTCCTGATCCAATCCTGCTGTGATCAGGCAAGGAGGCGGTCCCTACATTGGGGGCCGCCTTTCTTTTTGCCTGCATAAATAATCGCACAACTGATTGTCAGCAGGAGAATAATGGCAAAATTTAAGAAGCATAAGCCGCGTTTTGACCTCAAGGTCGCCAACGAAGGTCGCGAGATTTACGTCGAAGATATTCACGGCACCTACCTCGGCACCTTCCGTGTCGCTCTGGTCGATCCAACTCTTCCGCGTGTTCGCAAGGCGGCCGAACGCATCCAGTTCGCCCCGGTCAATGGCCCGATCGGCGCAAAGGCGGCAGCCAAGGATGTTGAGCGTGTCGCCCGCGTATTCGTCGAAGTGGCGCTGTTGGATTGGCGGGATATCCTCGACGAGGACGACAAGCAGATTCCGTTCAACAAGGATGTCGCGTTCGAATATCTGACCCAGTTTGAGATCGACGAAGCCACTGGCGAACGGTTCTACACTCATGTCTGGCTGCTCAACCATCTGAGCCGGGAATCGGAAAACATCCACAATTTCCAGCCCATGGAACAGAAGGAACTGCCTGAAAAAAACTGATCGACCGTCTCGTATTCGACGTCGAAAAAGGTGATCGCATCGCCAACTGGCGAAAGATCGCACATCTGGAGGGGCCACAGGGTGACAAGGCCCGTGAAGGCCTCTCCAAGACACCCCCACTGACCGATTACGAGGCGGATTTTTACCGATCATTCGGCGAACTCTCGACCGAACGGCACATCGGCATGGCAGCGGGTCCGATCCCGCGATCGGCCATCATCGCCTATGCCGAATTCGAGGGACTGACCCAGACGGAAACCCAGATTTTGCTTAGGGTTATCCGCGCCATGGACGTCGTGTGGCTGGCGACCACCGCGAAAATGCAGGCGGCCCGGTCAACATAAATACTGGCATGTCCGCATCAGCAGTAGCCGCACAGCCAGTAATCAAGATCGTCGTCGACACCACCGCCGTCCCCGGCGCGGTCAACACGGTCAACAGCCAGCTTGGCCGCATCGGTCAGGGTGGCAACGCCAATGGCGTCCAAGACATGATGAACCGTCTGGCCGCTGCCTTCGGTAACACCGGTCAGGCGGCGGCCGGTGCTGCTGCGCCGGTCAGCAACCTTCAGCGCCTCATCGCTGGTCTGGGTGGGCCGATCAATGCCGCGCTCGGTCAGTTGGCCAGCTTGGGTGGCGCGTTTACCAGCATCGGTGTTGCGGGCGCGGCCATTGGCATCACGGCGACCATCGGCGGACTGGCGGCGCTCGGCGCGGCGGCGGTCCAGACCAGTGCCAAATTCGAAAGCTACAAGGCCAGCCTGACGACCGTCTTGGGCGACACGGACAAGGCGGGTCAGGCGTTCGACCGTCTCACTGATTTCGCCGCGAAGACGCCGTTCAGCCTCGATCAGTCGGTCGAAGGTTTCATCAAACTCAAGGCCTTGGGTCTCCAGCCCAGTGAAGCCGCCATGACCAGCTATGGCAACACGGCCAGCGCGATGGGCAAAGACCTCAACCAGATGGTGGAGGCTGTCGCCGACGCCTCGACTGGTGAATTCGAGAGGTTAAAGGAGTTTGGCATCAAGGCGTCGCAGGAAGGCGACAAGGTCAGCATGACCTTCCAAGGTGTCACGAAGACCATCGGCAACAACTCGACCGATATCCAAAAATATCTTCTCGCCATCGGTAACACGCACTTTGCGGGCGCGATGGAACGTCAGATGCAGACCTTCAACGGTGCTGCGTCGAACCTTGAAGACACATGGTCGCAGACGCTGGCTGCTATCGGCGATGCTGGCCTGTCTTCATCGGTGGCCCGCGTCATCAATATGATCACCGATGGTATAACAACCGTCACGCCGATCTTGGTCGGGCTGGGCAACGTCATGGCCGGTTTCATCAATGGCTTTTCGTCGATGGCCAGCGGGATCGGCAGCGTGTTTGCTGGCATGGTCAGCAATGGTGGTCAGGGCCTGACCTTCGTCGAAACGCTGACCCTTGCGCTCAATGTCGTTGGTCAGACCGCTGAAGCGGTGGGCAATGTGATCGGCGGCGCGTTCACGGCGGTCGGCCTCGTGATTGGCGGGATCGTCGATTACATGCGCAACCTGTTTGCCGACGTGTTCGAACTGATCGGTCTGGGTGCCAGCAAGGCCACCGATGACATGGGCCTGTCGTTCGTCGGGATGCTGCGCGCGGCCAAGTATCTGACGTCCAAGCTGCCCGAAATGTTCTCGATCGCGTTCAGCACGATCAGCGGGATTTTCGCCGCGATCGGCAAGCGAGCGACCTCATTCTTCGAAGGCAATTTCAGTGCGTTCGACGGCATGGGCGATGCGCTGGCGGCGCAGTTCAACAAGGGTAATGCGGCCCTTGGCAAGATCGCCGACAAGGCCAGTGCCATCGCGAATGACAGCAAGGGTGCGGCGGCTGCGTGGGATCGTCTCATCGGCCGCAAGGGCGATAAGGGTGGCGCAACCCTCGACCAGCTTGCCGGTGAAGCCCCCAAGTCGACGCCGAAGGCCGATAACGACAATGACAAAAAGGCGGCTGACGCTCTCAAAAAGGCCAATGACTTTTGGGCAACCCTGCGTGGTCAGGTCGAGACATCGGCGCTGCTGACGCTGGAGGCGGAAAAGCGCGGCAAGGAATTGGAATTCCAGAAGTCGGTTGGTCGCGAAATGAACGCGGGCGAGAAGCAACTGCTTGGCACCCTCATGTCACAGGTGGAAGCCAACAAGGCGATCACCGGCCTTCGTCAGGCCACGGTCGAGGCTGCCAATCAATTCACGGTCGAGAGCCAGCGCGCTGTCGGTCTGACCGATCAGCAGCGGACCGTCGAGGACGCATTGTTTGCGCGCCGCACAGACGCGCTCAATCGTGGCGTCGACATCAATTCGACCGCCTATCAGCAGGCCGAAGCCAAGCTGAAAAAGCAGTTGGAGGAAAATGAGGCGCTCAAGGCGCGCAACGCGCTGCTGGCCAAGGCCGGTGATTTTGCGCGCCGCTATTCGCAGGACTTCGACATGGGCGCGGAACTGGCCCAGATGGCGAAGGAGCGCGATGCGTTCGTCGAGGCGTGGACCAAGGGCGGTGGTATCGTCGATGGTCAGCAAGTCAGCAAGTCTGTGTTTGACGGGATCATGGCGGGCTATGATCAGGCCCGTGATGCGATCAAAAATCGTCCGCTCCTCGATGCGCTAGACGCAGCGTCGCGTGGTGGCAGCCTGACCGCACAGGCGGCGCGTGACCGTATGGATGCACAGTCAGATTATGACCGTGGACGCACTGCCTTGCGCTCCAGCGGTCTGTCGGAAGCTGACCAGCAACGGGCGATCGGCGAACTGACCCGCACCTATAACGAGCGGATGACGGCGGCAAACCGTCTGGTGGCGGACGATTTCGCGGGTCGTATGTCGGACGGTATCCGTGATTTTGCGCGCCTGTTCGGCGGATCGCTGGGCAAGCTGCTCGACGGTTTGGGCGACGCGATCGACAACATGAGCGCCAACGCCAACGGGTCCAGCGGCATCGCCAAGATGCTGGGCGGGATCGATGCCACCCTGTTGGATGGCTTCAAATCCGGCGCACAGTCGATGACCGACCTCAAGGGCGGTTTCGAAAATCTGGGCAATCCGCTCAAGAGCCTTGGCGATGCCTTCAGCGGCCCGAACGGCAGCTTCATGAAGGGATTGGGCAGCGCGATCGGCGGCGCGATGCAGGGTTACGAGATGGGCAGCCAGATCGGCGGCCTGATGGAATTCGTCGGCATCAACAACAGCAACAGCGGCGCGAAGATCGGCGGCGCTATCGGTGGTGCGACGGGTAACCCGATCATCGCGGCGGCGGCCTCGGTCGTCGGCGGCCTTATCGGCTC
>ERZ1292623.3935-Hain-H51-01um-R1-3935-length-12432-cov-8_pt1 | contig 12432 bp, 12 predicted proteins | sample MGYA00564398_ERZ1292623 | MGnify/ENA primary metagenome ERZ1292623 (study PRJEB36523, sample SAMEA6512633) | groundwater metagenome | collected 2019-01-07 | study: AquaDiva: Metagenomics assemblies of 32 groundwater samples | reverse complement strand
GCGCTTGCTACACGCTCATGAAAGATATAAATTCTAAAACTGTCACACTTGGTCGGGGAACCGGGACTCGAACCCGGAATCTCACGAACCCGAATCGTGTGCCCTACCAATTGGGCCATTCCCCGACATTCACTCTGCGCTACACCCCGTTTGCTCTCGCAAAATAATACCATATCTGGTAGTATAAGGCAAAGGAGAGGGGGATACTTTTGTTTTGGTTAATGCCCCCATAGCTCAGTAGATAGAGCGATTCCGTCCTAAGGAAGAGGTCGTAGGTGCAAATCCTACTGGGGGTACCATCCATTTTATTTTATTCACTCAATATATGACTAAAGCGCAAAAAGCAAAAATTCTAGCGATTCGAATGATGGTGGCGGCGATCAGCGTCGCGATCGGCATTTTGATATCCGCCCAGTGGCGCTCCATTCCGGAGCGTGTTACCAATCCGATTTCTCCCTACTTATCATTAACCCAAACCAAAGATTCGCTCTCTTTAGAAAATGATCAGTTAAGAAATGAAATCACTACTTTACAGCAGGAGATTGAAAAATCGCAGAAGGCAGCCGAAGATATCGCTCTTTCAAAAACCGAGTTATTGGTTTTGCAGAACGAAAAAGCAAGAGCGGGTCTGACAAAATTAAACGGACCCGGTATTATTATAACTTATGACGATAGCAAATTCGGGGAACTCGGTGAAGCATCAATCGTTCATGCTGCCGATTTGCGTGACACAATCAACTTGCTCTGGGGTTCCGGAGCAGAGGGGATCACAATTAATAATCAACGGATAGTTTTGAACACCGCGATCGATTGTATTGTAAACACAATTTTGATTAACGGCACAAAAATCGGCAATCCCTTCCGGATTGAAGCGATCGGTGATGAAACAGTCATGTTTGCCAAACTTTCCGATCGAACAAATTTGGTTTCCTTATATGACAGAAAAATCAATCAAGGGCTGGTGTTTAACATAGAAAAAAACAACGATATTACAGTGCCGGTTTATAACGGAAGCTTTGAGCTTCAGGCAAAGGGGCAGTGATGTTAAAGAGAACTGATTACATTATCATAACGATAATTTGTTTCTTCTTGGGCATATTTTTAGTCAGCCAATATGTCTCGGGTAAAGAGTATATTAGAACAATTCAGCCGGAAAATAATGCTGTCATCGCCTTGGAGGTGGCAAAGATGACCAAGACAAACTCGAATTTGAGAAGAGAAGTGGCCGATCTAACGGACACTCTGAATACTTACAATAATTCCGAGCTTTCAACCAAAGAGGCCTATGACAACTATCAAAAAGAGATTGGGCGATTGAACATTATCAACGGCGAGACGGAAAAAACGGGACAGGGCATCACTATTGCAATCGACGGAGTCCTGGAAACGGCTCAAGTGGTTGATCTGGTCAACGCTTTGAAAAATATCGGAGCCGAAATCATTTCTATCAATGGCCAGCGTTTAATCATCAACACAGAGCTTGGACAATTCGCTTATCATAACAATTATGAAATTAAGGTCTTGGGCAACAGCCAACTCCTTAAATCGGCGCTTGAAAGAAGGGGAGGAATAATTGAGCAGATTACAGATAAAAAAATTTCAATCAATGTGGCCGAAAATGATAAAATTTCGGTGCCGTCTGCCAATCCGGTTACCTTTAGATTTTCAAAAGTCGTTAATTAAATCGGCAAATTAAAAAAAGGAGAAAGATGGAACAAAAAGTCAGAATTGATATACCGATGTGGGTGATTTTGAAAGTGATATTGGCTTTGTTGCTGATATATTTCTTGTTTGTTATAAAAGACATCCTGGCGGTTTTCTTTATCGTTCTGATTTTGGTAGCCGCCTTTGATCCGATCGTTTCAAAATGGGAGAAAAGTGTCGGCCGAACCGCTTCGGTCGTTTTGCTATTTTCGCTTTTACTCGTTATTTTCTCGGCAGTTATTTACATTATCGTGCCTCCGGTTATCGAGCAGATGACCAATCTGATCGCTAATGTGCCGGATTATTTTGGCCGGTTTACCTGGGTTAAAAGCCATATTCCGGACATTGAGAAAAACTTGTCTTCAGTCACATCCGATATCTCCAGTTTGACCGGCGGATTTCTGTCAGTTACGGCCGGAATATTCGGCGGAATATTTTCATTTTTCACTATTATAGTTATCAGCGCCTATTCCCTGATTGACCGTCATGGCTTTGTACAGATCATATCTGCCGTCTTACCGGATGACGAAAGAGACAATTTTATCGTTATATTAAAGAAAATCAGCAACAAGCTAAGCAGTTGGCTGTCAGGTCAGGTTATTCTTGGTGTTATTGTCGGAGTCTTGGATTTAATCGGGCTCTTGATTATCGGCGTTCCGTACGCTTTGGTTCTGGCTTTGATCTCCGGACTATTGGAATTCGTTCCGACAATCGGTCCCATTATCGCCGGTGTTATTGCCACAATAATCGCCCTAGTGATTGATCCTTGGAAAGGATTACTCGTCCTGATTTTATATGTCGCGGTTCAGCAGTTGGAGAACAATATTATCGTTCCGAAACTGATGCAAAAAGCGGTCGGGCTTTCTCCCGTCATCATAATCTTTGCGATTTTAATCGGCGCAAAATTATTGGGAGTGGTGGGAGCGATTTTGGCGGTACCGATGGCAGCGACACTCTCCGTTGTCTTGACCGAATGGCCGACAATTAAAAGAACGCTTTCCCGATGACGAAAGGGCAGAGCAAAAAAGAATTTTTCAACAAGAGGGCCCGTTTTGATTATGATATCGGCGATACTTTTGAAGCCGGTGTTGCTTTAACCGGCGATGAGATAAAAGTAATTCGGGCCGGTCGGGTTGATATGACAAGTTCATACGCCAAGATCATAAAGGGCGAGGTTTACTGGCTGGGCGGTAATTTCAATATGGATGGCGGAGACCGGCAGAGAACCAGGAAATTGCTGCTTCATAAGGAAGAGATTAAGAGATTGATCGGAAAAACAGCCGAGCAAGGCTACGCTTTAATTCCGATAAAATTGTATTTAACCCGCGGCAAGGCCAAGATTGAACTTGGTTTGGGACGGGGAAAAAAAGAATATGAAAAACGCGATACGATAAAGAAAAGAGAACAACAGCGAGAGATAGAAAAGAAACTGAAGCATTTTTGACCACAAATAAACGACTAATTTCCTAACAACTAATTATTCTTCGAGGGAGATCGCCACGGCGACCGAATCGAGAAGTTCCTGATAGTTCTCAACCCCACCGATGGCGGGATTCGAGCAGTATTATAGTTTCTCAACAACTCTTAATTTAGCCGATCGCGAGCGGGGATTTTCTTGGATTTCCTCCTCGTTTGGATCAACCGCTTTTTTAGTAACTATTTTCGCCATGGATGTTTTTCCGCAGGCGCAAATAGGGGATTTTGGAGGGCAGAGGCAGGGATTTTCAAGCGAGCGAAAGGTATTTTTCACAATTCTGTCTTCCGAAGAATGAAAAGTAATAACAGCCAATCTTCCACCGCTCTTTAGAACATCAATATAATCATGAATTGTCTTCTCGAGCGGATTTAATTCGTCGTTGACCACGATTCTGAGTGCCCGGAAAGTGTTGGTAGCAAAATGTTTTGAATGAGTATGAATATATTTTGGCGGCATTGCCAGTTTGATAATGGTAAGCAATTCCCCGACAGTTTTAATTTTTTTATTTTTTCTAAAACGGGCGATATTTCTGGCAATTGATTTATAATACTTTTCCTCGCCGATGTTTCTCAAAATATTTTCCAGATCCTCTTGTGGAAAATTGTTAACAACTTCATTGGCGGAGAGTTTCTGACTCTGGTCCATCCGCATATCGAGAGGAGCATCCGGATCTTGAAATGTAAAGCCCCGATTACTTTGGTTTAACTGCATTGAGGAAACGCCTAGGTCCAGAAGAGCTCCGTCGATATTCTTGATATTCAATTCAGCAAGGATGGGTTTAATATTTTTAAAATCGTTATGAATAAGTATGAAATTATCCGACAATCCGGCTTTTTTGATATTATTCTTGGCCAATTCCAGCGCTTGTTGATCTTTGTCTATTCCAATTACTTTTATCTTTTTTCTTTTATCCTCTAACTTTGTTGCGATTGCGAGGCTGTGTCCTCCCGTGCCCAACGTGCCATCGACAAAACAACCATTCTTTATTTTTGAAAGATAGTTAAACTGTTTTTTGACTTCATTTTTTAAAACCGGGATGTGCATTTTTTTATCAAAGATGATTTAATTATAATATATTATAGAAAAATTAGTCGGGAGGCAAGATGCTTGAAGGAAAAGTGATTTTGGTTGTTGATGACGATCTTGATTTGTCGGAGATGTACGCGGAAAGATTTAAGGCGGAGGGAGCGGTTGTGGAAATTGCCCATGACGGCAGAGAGGCGATTAAGCTGGCCGAGGAGAACCGTCCCCATGTAATTTTGCTTGATCTGATGATGCCGGAGGTCAACGGTTTTGAAGTGTTAAAAGCCCTCAAGGGCGACGACTCGACAAAGGAAATGCCGATTCTGGTTTTGACCGCTTTGGTCGAGGCCGATAAATATGAAAAGGCCAAAGAACTTGGCGCCGACGGATATGTTGTTAAATCCGAACTGATGCCGAACGAAGTGGTGGAAAAAGTAAAGCAGATGCTGATCTAAATAGAACAGAGCATCATATTAGATAATATTAGGGGACGGTTCTCTTTTAAACTCGAAATTTCTTTTTTCTATTTTATCCAATAGAAAAAATCACTGGGTGAGGGGGGATGGTTTGAAAACCCTAGGGCTAGATCAAGTGTTTATTGCGGAAAGCTTTGCCTGGTGAAGATTTTAGATATTTTTCAAATTTTCTAGCAAGCTCCATGGTGTCAAAAGCTGAATACCAAACTAATTTTACCGGCCTGAATTTTGAGGTATGAGGTACTTCACCAGATTGATGCTTTCTTACTCTTTCGCTGAGATCTTTTGTCGAGCCAGCGTAATACTCGTTATTTGAGAGTTCCAATAAATGTGTATAAAACATATTTCTATTATACAAAAAAATTGGCTGTTAAAGCCAACTAACTTGTGTCCAACTCCGCTCTTACAGGCTTCGCTGGACAAACTTCTTTTTGCTATCTAAAGTGGCTCGCCAAGCGAAGCCACAATTTATTGTGGCGAAGTTTGGTGGAGGTGAGGGGAGTTGCACCCCTGTCCAAAAGGTTAAAAATATACATTCTACAAGTTTAGCCACAGCTATATTTATTTGAAGACCTGCTACATGCCGTGACGAACAAACAGATCCTCTACCTCGAGTAAATCTTTTGATTTAACGCTAGAGAATCATTAAATCAGCATTTCGAAATATGACATTCATAGCCCCTTCGTCGAAAAGCAAAGGGATGAACGGTCGCCGCGATTAGGCTGCGACTGGCGCAAGAGCAAATCCCGCAAAAGCGGTCTTTATCTTGCTAACAAATGTTTTTGCATTTGAAATTTTGATAACTCTTTAAGGCGATTATCCTACCTACTTGCAATATATTTTTAAAGTCCTTCTGTCGATGCTGATACACCCCCAGACAATGTAATTTTAACATGATAATGATAATATTTCAAGTGTCTCGTTCTGTTTCAATAGCTTGGAAACACCCTGCTAACATAAAGGGCATGTACACAATGAATCCATACATGCCAAGAGTTCGAATGAAAGCCGTTAATTTGGTGCGTTCGGGCTGGGGAATCAGAAAAACAGCCCGCTATGTGGGCTGTTCACCTGGGACAATAACAAAATGGTGCGAGAAAGCGAAATACTTAAACAATCGATACGCCGTACCAACTGCAAGCTCGCGACCGCACCATTCACCCAAAAGAATACCGGATACTGTGAGAGATGCAATCGTTACCGAGAGATTGGCTCATTACCGTTGCGGTGATGTTATTCAAAAAGTATTGGAATACCGTGGCATCAAGGTAAGCACTTCTACGGTCAACAGAGTCCTCGATCGAGGTCAATTCCTCAAGAAGAAGAGCAAATGGAAGCGACTATGGAAGAATACGCCCAGACCGGTCCCCCAGAGCCCAGGAGACCTGGTTGAGACCGATACCATCCACTACCTGCCATACTGGTTTAGAGGAGATATGACCAAGTGGTATATCTACACCGCAATCGATCTTAACTGCCGATGGGCATATACAGAAGTATTCAAATCGGCAAGGCCGGGATCGTCGCTTCAGTTTCTGAGAAACTTTAGAGCAAAGGCCGCCTTTCAAGTCCAATGTATTCAATCGGACAATGGGCCTGAATACGGCAGGTACTTCAGCTTGAATGCAGGCACTAGGCACCGCAAGATCAGAAAGAGAAAACCCAACGACAATGCCCACATTGAAAAGTTCAACCGGACACTTCGGGAGGAGTGCATATTTAGAAGGAGACAAATACCGGCTAATAGAGAGGAGCTACAACAATGGATAGACGAATATCTGGAGTACTACAACGAGGAACGATTACACATGGGCATAAATTACAAGACCCCAAGCCAAGTTCTGGCCCAAGTGTTTCCAAGGTCTTGAAAAGTGAACGGTCTCGGGCATGATTTTGCTGTTATCGCTGCCAAAAAATAAAAAGTATGAAACTATCATACCCTTTAATGTTTATAGAATGATCGCTTGTTAACTATTAACAATTTCTATGAACATGTTTTCAAAAAAATTATTATCTAATAAATCCAACTGATCAGTTTTAAATAATTTATCTAAAATCACTGCATAATCTAATTGTGAAAGATTGCTTCTGGATTTCGGAAATAACCCAATTTTCGTTATAGCCTTAAAGTTAATATTTTTTGTTGTTAGAAAATTTATCAACTGTTTTTCGGCCATGTTAATTGTTTGACCGCCATAAACAATATCCAGTAATGCGATAGAACAATCATCAACAGCACGAAAACTTTTATTTGTCCAGATGACTTCTTTACTGATATGAGGTGGAATATGACATTCGATGAGGTTTACTTTATCGTAATATCCTAACTCCTCCAGAAAACCACGCATCAGCAACACCCCTGTTTTGGGAATAGAAAAATATTGATTGAACAGGGGAATTTCATGCCAAAAACCTGTATAGATTCTATTTCGGGGAAATTCCGATAAGGGTAAACAGTGATATTTTCTCATAATCTCATCAGAAAAGATTTGGTTTTTGTGACTGCATTCATTTTCTAAAATTTGATGAACACACAACTCCCTATCCTTCAATATCTTCTTCGAATATTCAAGATTTCTATCCCAGTCAGAGTGTTTTTTAAGATAATCCAAAATTAGAACGGGCAACTTTTTAATTCTATTGTCAATACCGGCAATACGAATGCACGATTCAAAATAAGTCCTGCTCTCCAGTAATGAGAAGTGGAAATTAGTAAATTCCGAATCGGAATAAATAACTCGATTTACTATCTCTTTAACATTTTCTTTCTTCAGACTCAAAAAGAAACTAAAAATCTCCACCGGGTCAAATGTCGGATTCATATGGACTTCGCTTAAATCGTATAGCGAAACTTCCGGCGCTCGAAAGATCCATTCATCTACGCCAGGAATAATTTTCCAGCCTCTCTTAGCTAAGATTTCAATTTCATTTAAATCATTTTCAAAACGAACAACCACTTTTCTATTAAAAAGACGATTATTAGCCAGAACGCCCCAACTTAGATCTCGGACGGGTATATATGTTTCCTCGTCTTGCTTCATGGATTTAATATAATCTTTCTGATAGCTCACGCCTCAGTTGCTAGAATGTCATTGATTAGACTTGAGCGAGAACTAAGAGGACAGCAAAAAGGTTTGAACTGGTACCTCTGGTAATTCTTTGCCAAAAATCTCGTAAAATCAAGAACCAGGTTGGGATCGGTGAGTTTGTGCTTCGACATAACTGATCCCGGACGGGGATAAAATACCGAATAATCACTTACAATGCCAAGGTCGGATAAAAAATTCACCCCTTCCATTACCTTCTTAATATCCTGAATACCAAGAACAAAATTATTCCTGACCTTCCCCTTCCCCATCAATTTCGATGTGTAACGAAAAGACTCGATAAAATTATCATAACCATAGACCCTTTGTTTCCCTGGGCATGTTTGAATAAAATCTTCTTTGCCAAAGACTTCCAGATTAAAACAGATAGACTTAAAACCTAACTTTTTGGCTTCAATTAAGTAATCATTGTCGCTGGGTGGTATTAAGTTAATGTAACTGTCGATTTTTGATAATTGAAGATGTTCATTGACAATCCTTGCAATATCCAAACATATGCGCCAAACAAAATCATTGTTTAATAATCCGCCGGATAATATCATCAAATGTTTATGAGGGCAGATATCGGTTGACTTGGCGATAGATACTACTGCTTTTGTGATGCCTGACAGCAAAAAATCTTTTTTGTCATTCCACCACAAATCGTAATTCTGATGATAGGTACAAATGTCGCATGTATCGTGTTTAAACTTCCTGAATGATAACCTTTTTGGATTAGCTCCGCAGAATTTACACTGAGCTCCGATTGTCCAATGTTCGCATCCCTCAAATGGTAATATTGATATTCTGTCCTCACCCAAGATGGACACGAACTCGCCCAAACTATGACCTCGAAATTTTTTATTGGCATATTCTTTAGTTTTTACAGGTTCAACCCCTACCGGCAATGGGGGGTCAATTGATTTTTGATAAATCAAAAACTTATTTTTTATGGCTGTTAATTTGAGAGGGGAGTTTGATTGGTAATATAACTTGCAAACCGTTCTTATTTTATTATCAGTGATAATTATTTCATCCGGCAGAAATTTTCTATTATCATGATCCGGGTCCAAGAAGTGCCTATCCGAAACTCTTATTGGTTAACTTTATATTTGACGGACATGCTGGGAAAAAATTTTCTAAGGGACATAAAATCGCAATCAATCCCCATAGTTAAAATTATTAGTTTCGTGTTCACAGCACAAGACTGACTGGGTTCTTTTAGTAAGATGTCAAAATGTTTCATTAGTATTTCACTTAGGTCACTAAAAATAATCTAATCATTGGGATTAACGCTTTAGCTTTGATAACCATTTTTCATTAATTGCTTTTTCAAGATCAATTCCAAGTAAATCCGCGATCATAATGGATACTCCGACAACATCGGCAAGTTCCTCTGAGATCAATTGCTTTGATTTTTCATTGCTTACATACTTTTCCGGTCGGCATTTCTTGGTGTGAATCAACCAAGCTTGAGCCAACTCCCCAATTTCCTCATAAAGCTTGGTGAGAGCAAAATCTTGATCAATTCGGATATTGTGTTTATTGCCATACTTCTTTCCAGTATTAACTATGCCTCTGGCGACTTCCGAAAATTCCATATACTCCTTTGTGAATAATATTAAGAATAATTTATCTTATAATCAAAGTGCTATTTTCATAACTCACAATATTTATAACATTTTAAGACCTAATTTATTACTATACCCACATCTCACACAAGTCAAGCCTCAGTCAGTTTTAGAGCTAATAACATCCCCATTTTCTTCAGCAGTTTATCGCAACAATATGATATTATCAGAGAATGATATATCGAGTTTGTGATAAATGCGGGGAAGTTGTTGCTAAAACCGGAGCTATCTCCAGACTATCGTTCGCCGATAAAACCAAGGGCTATTTTGGTCGATGCAATAATAGAAAATGCAGCAAGTATTTTTCAAAAGAGGAATACGAAAGACTGAAAGAGAGCGAATTCTAATCCATGAACCAAACGATCATGTTTTGTATGAAATAGTATGACGAATATTCATGATATTTTTTTTCGTCTGTGATGTTTGACACCGAGCACATCGCAGGAGTTGACGCAGAGCGCATAATGTTGTACAATATCAGAAGCAGGATGGGGAGAAATAGCACAGGGAAATTTCAAAAAATATTCAGCTGATGGCTGATTTTTGTTTTGCTTTCAGCCTTGAATAAAAAGCCCAAAAGGCGTAAAGTAATAGAATTGCATAAAGAAGAAATATGAATATAAGAAATGTCGCTATCATTGCCCATGTCGACCACGGTAAAACCACCATTGTCGACGGGCTGCTCAAACAATCACATACCTTTCGTGAAAACGAAGCGGCATTTTCGCAAACCCTGATTATGGACTCAAACGATCAGGAAAAAGAGCGCGGCATTACCATCCTGGCCAAGAATACGACCATCAATTACAAGGACACAAAAATCAATATCATTGACACTCCCGGCCACGCCGATTTTGGCGGTGAGGTTGAACGAACTCTTAATATGGCTGACGGCGCCATCTTGGTCATTGACGCACAGGAAGGGCCGATGCCGCAGACAAAATTTGTCTTAAAAAAAGCTCTGGAAATCGGTCTGAAACCGATTGTGGTTATCAACAAAATAGATAAGGCCAACGCCGACATTCCAGCGACAATCAATAAGACATACGACTTATTCCTAGAAATGGCGACCAAAGATGAACAGTTGGATTTTCCGATTTATTACGCCATCGGGCGGGACGGTAAAGCTTGGGATGAACTTCCAGAAGATGAATCAGCCCCCGCGGATCTGACTCCTATTTTGGATGCTATTATCGAGCATGTCCCGGCTCCAGAGTCCGAGGTTGACGGCATTTTCCAAATGTTAGTCTCTGCTCTCGACTGGGACAACTATCAGGGGAAGTACATCATCGGAAAAATCCGTCGCGGTATCGTCAAAACCGGATTGGCTGTAACACTAATTCACGCAGACGGGAAAACTGAAACCGGCCGGATTGAAAAGGTATTAGTCAGTCAGGGATTAAAGAAAATTGAAGTAGCAGAAGCGGTTTCGGGCGACATTGTTTCATTATCCGGAATCAAAAACGCCTCAATTGGTGACACAATCGCTGATTCGGAAAATCCGGAAGCTCTGCCGACTATTGAAATTGAGGAACCGACTTTGAGTATTTCGCTCTATGCCAACACCTCGCCTTTTGCCGGACGAGAAGGAAAGTTCGTAACCGGCCGACAAATCCTGGATCGTATCAAACAGGAATTGGAGACGAATGTCTCCATGAAATTAGAAATGGCTCCAACTGGTGAATTTATTCTTTCGGGTCGTGGTGAATTGCATTTGTCAGTATTCATTGAAACTTTGCGGCGCGAAGGTTTTGAACTTCAAGTTGGAAAACCTCATGTCATTACAAAAATGATCGATGGGGTGGAGTCGGAACCGATTGAAGAATTAACTATCGACTTGAAATCAGAATTTGCCAGTGGAATTACCGGTGAAGTAGGCCGGAGGCGGGGGATGCTGACACATCAATCCGAAAACGCCGACGGTACAACCCGATTAGTCTTTGAGATTCCGACTCGAGGGTTGTTAGGTTTGCGTAATCAACTCTTGACCTCGTCCCGCGGCACGGCGGTAATGAACACTTTATTTATAAAATATGAAAAGATGGGTCCTCCGATTCCAAAACTTCGTAACGGCGTCCTTATCTCATTTGATAACGGCAAAGCCAATGCCTATGGTTTGGAAAATGCCCAAAACCGTGGTATTACCTTTGTTGGACCGCAAACGGAAGTTTATGAAGGAATGATTGTCGGTTTGAACTTGCGCGAAGATGATTTAGAGATTGCGGTTACGAAGGAAAAGAAATTATCCAATGTCCGGGCATCTTCGGCTGATATTGCTACCGTTCTAACCCCGCCGACAACGATGTCTTTGGAACAATGTATTGACTTTTTAGAGGAAGATGAACTTTTGGAAGTAACACCAAAAGCCTTGCGCTTGCGTAAGAAGTATTTGAGCTCGAGCGAGCGCTACCGCAACCGACGAAATTAATAATTGATAGTGCTATAATATGGATATAAGATTAAAAAGGAGAATTAAGATGGCAATTGTTGAAGAGTCAGAGTTCAAGGGCAACCCGATGATAGTGCTCAAGGCAAGCGAAGAAGATAAGTTTCCCTTCCAGTTCGGGGTCAAGAAAGCGAAGCTGGTAGTCGAGAATATTGAGGAGATCAAGAAATTCGTCGAAAAATACGATAAGTAATCATTGCAAATTAAAAAACGACTCCCTGTGGGTCGTTTTTTAATATTAATTTTAATTACCGCGCATCGACAAAAGTGAGGGCGGAGCCGACTTTGCCGCAACGGCTGGTGCGGCCGATACGGTGGATGTAGTCGCTGTAGGTCTGCGGAATTGTGTAATTGATGACATGGGTGATGTCTTTGATATCAAGACCGCGGGCGGCGACATCGGTGGCGACCAAAATATTGATTTGATTATCTCTAAATTGCGCCAAAGCGCGTTGTCTTTGGTGTTGTTTTTTATCGCCGTGAATTGATTCGGCTTTGTGGCCGGATTTTATCAGATCCTCGGTTAATCTTTCGACATCGCGTTTTGTTTCTGAAAAGATCAGAACTTTTTCGGTTTCAGGTTTTGAA
>ERZ1292623.3933-Hain-H51-01um-R1-3933-length-12436-cov-5_pt1 | contig 12436 bp, 13 predicted proteins | sample MGYA00564398_ERZ1292623 | MGnify/ENA primary metagenome ERZ1292623 (study PRJEB36523, sample SAMEA6512633) | groundwater metagenome | collected 2019-01-07 | study: AquaDiva: Metagenomics assemblies of 32 groundwater samples | reverse complement strand
AGTCCTATCGCGGGATCGTGGTGGAACGCTAATTTTTCTGTAACTTACGGCACGCTCAATGCAAGCGCGTGCGCGGCTTGGACGCGAGATGGAACCAGTGGCACATGGACAGACCGAGGCTCAACTGACTGCGGAGCGGGCAAGCCCAAAACTATTCAAGTTGGTCCTTCCGCGTGGTGCTCTGTACAAGGATTAAGCGAGTGCGGAGTCAGAATCACCGGAGACACCGCACAAGATGAAGAGTTTTACTCTATAGATCTTACCGCGCCGACGATAACAAGCTTCACAGCGTCAGACAGTACTACAACCGTAGATCATACCACTGACCCCCTCATAACCACTTCGGGATCCATAACGCTCAACTGGACAGCAAGCGACAATGTGAGTGGTTCTGATATCCAGCATTACGAAGTACGGCGAAGCCCAGATGGAGTAGGAGGTTGGATTCCAGTAAGCCCCAACCTTGGTCCTGGAACTACAAGCTTTATTGATTCGCCGGGATCAGGAGAAGACTGGTGGTATGGCTTACATGTACTCGACAAAACAGAACCGCCTTCAAACTGTATTACTGAAACAGGAAGCCATTGCGGCGGAGTAGCATCAGATAATCAAGACCCTCGAACAGCTCTAGGTCCTCTTAAGATTATTATACACCAACCGCCCACTGTGGATGCAGGAACAGACAAAGCGATAGACTTTGGACTTCCTACCGCAACCACAAACCTCAATGGAACCGTAACAGATGATGGACTTCCTAATCCTCCCGGCGCAATAAGCGCTCAATGGATCAAGGCAAATGGTCCTGGCAATGTTGTCTTTGGCAATTCTTCGCTCGTAGACACTTCTGCTACTTTCGATGCGAGTGGTATCTATATCCTGCGCCTCACAGCTTCAGATGGCGCAACTTCCAAATCAGATGATGTGCAAATCACAATGGTCAACAGCCCGCCGTTGGTGAGCGTAAACCCCTCGACGCTTTCAGTTGATTTCGGATTTCTTCCTATCACTCTTCAAGGAAATGTAAGTGATGATGGTCTTCCAAGCCCTCCGACCAGTCTTTCCATTATATGGAAGAAAATCTCGGGCCCCGGAAATGTAATTTTTAGTAATCCTTCTGGAGCGACAACCGATGTCAATCTTTCTCAAGCAGGAGGCTATGTACTTCGACTCGAAGCTTTCGACGGAGAACACAAAAGCACTGTCGATGTTACTATTGCCTACGGTGCACCTGCACGCTATGGCTTGCTTCCCTGCGGCGTGATTATTGATGACCCAGCAACTCCTTGGGATGAAACCGAAAACTGCGAGCTCAAGCATCTCTTCTTACTCCTCAAAAATCTCATAGACTTTACCCTTTGGTACTTGGTGCCAATCATCATTACCCTTCTGGTAGTAGCTACCGGAGCAATCTTCTTCTTCCAGCTTGGCGGGCCAGCCACCATGGCAAAGGTGCGCACCATCTGGTCTGCGGTAGGAAAAGGAGTGCTCATATTGCTTTTCTCCTGGCTGTTTCTCAACTTTCTCTTGGGCGTTCTCGGATTTGACGTCACCATCTTTGGTCGCTGGTACGAAATCAATCCCTAAATCGTGTACGTCTCTTGAAACGCCGATCGTCTCTACAAGCGACAGTCTTTCAACTACAAACTTTTGTTTCTTAAGCAAAATTAGAAATTCTTCGCATACCGTGGAAACTCGGCAGTCAAAAATTCTCGAAAAGTTCGCGTCTGCTTTTTCTGCAGCGCTGCTTCTCCGACCATAACTGCTTTGAGAGCCGAATAAAGCTCTAAGCGCTCCTTCTCAAGTGCTTTCCATCGCTTGATCAGATCAGAAGGCCCGCACAAATGTTTTGATCGCCTCAACGACTTCTTTGAGTATGTCGGGGTATCTCTGGAGGTGTTCGTACACGATCTCATGATCGAGATAGAGATATTCGTGCACAAGAACATTACGGAATCGAGCTAAATCTTCGAGCTTATCTGCTATTGCTTTCTCAAAAACCTTGTTCTCAAAAAGAATCCTCGGAACATCGGCATACGTCTCAGGCTTTGGGAAACCGAACTCGCTAATCAGCATTTCTCCAATTGTAAGAAATGTCTCAATCGCTAAATGAAGCTTACGATCCACGAGGTCATAAAGCCGCCAGTTCCCAAGCATCTCTTCTAGGGAGTGTTTCTTCAGTTCCTCGAGGTGCTTGATATATGTTTCAAGATCTCCGATGTATTTTGCGATTTTTTCTTTGTCCACCATAAAACAGACTAGACACCGAGCACTTCTTTTGTATATTTCTCGAGAAATGGCTTCCAATCCAAGTATCGCAAGACTGCTCGCACCTCATAGGCAAGCCGGGCTTTCTCGTCTCTCGTAAAAAGAAGTTTCCCGTTTTTCACTACACGGTGGGATATGAGTGGGGGAGCTTCGTTCAGCACCACGACGTCAATATCTTCACGCTTCAGAAGATTTCCGAGTTCTCCTCCAATCTCGAGTTTTTTTTGGAACAATTCTTTTTTACTGCCTCCGTTCAACAGTACCGCCACGTCCACATCGGAAAGTTTTCCAGTACGGCCTTCTGCCTGGGATCCAAAAAGATACGCCGCAACCACGTCGTCGCGCAAGGTAAAGTATTTTTGAAGTTGCCCCTGCAATGTTTCATTCATAGTAATTGTACTCTATCATATATCCAAACCCTTGACAAATCCCTGGAAACTTTGGTGGAGTTAAAGCAAGAAAAATCAGCGAGTTGCTGATTTAAAGAAGTATTTATGCGTGCTCGCAAAAAAGTGCCCTCAAAGCCGCTTCACGAAATCAGAGTATTTTCTGTGCCCAAAACTCTTTCTGTAATTTACGAAGTCTGCTAGTTGCGGTGCTGATCGCCACAGCAATTACAAGCTAAATTCTTGCGCCGAGTCCCAGGACTATTCAAAAACTACCGTGTGTTTTTCGAAAACCGCACGAAACGTTTCGAAGAATTCATGCCGGCCCAGTAGCGGTGGGACATCGTCTCGCTCTAAAAACCCAACTGGGATCTTCCGCTGAAAGTTACCAAGTTTTACTAATAAACCTTGGTAGAAATATACTGTCTCTGCGCCCCCTATGCCGTGAGTATCGTGCACAATGCAGTCTTTGCCCAAATCAATTCCAAGATATGCTGCGTAAGAACGAGGGAGAATAGTATAATCTGCTCCTGTGTCTACTACCATCGTAGCATTCCTCCAACCCGATTTATCCTTCTTTGCAATCAGCACATCTGCATAAGGACGGTAAATGGTGCCAAAAATTTCCGAAGGGATAGCACGAAATACAAATTTTATCTTACCCATAAGATATAGGTCTCGGGGCGAGGAATGAAAACAAGCTGAGGTGTTTGGCCTGGATATCGTCCTTCGAGCTTTTCAATGAGTTGCGTGGCTTGCTGGTCATTCGATGGAAGAATGGTCGCTTTGCCTCCAATAACAACTACGTGCTTCCCAAAATATCTCTTGCCCTTCCCCCCGGAGAAAAGAGTTTGGAGTAATTTTTCGTTGTTAGAATTGATTTTTGCCATAGCAATAATATTATAGCAAATCCCAGGGGGGTTGACAAATCCCCATAAACTTTGGTAGGCTTAAAATAGCGGAGTCAGCGGTTTTGCTGGCTTAAAATTGTTCATTCTATAATCCCCCTTCGGGGGAAGAAAGGAGCCAGAAATGCTTCAGAACAGGACGACCAGAAACCTGTCGCTTGGTGGTGGAGGATTATTCCTCTTCCTACTTGTTGGCGCGGTCATGTTCTTTGTCGCCGCCAATCCATTCCGGGGTACCACGCTTCCTAGCGTATCGCGACAGGAGGCGCCACTCGTTGCTCCAACGGTAGCACCACCAGACTCAAGCCGAATTGAGCCGCAGGTTGCACCAACTCCAACACCACCTGATTTCAACTTCCGGGGCCGGCCAGCGCCTAGCACAGCCTTCCCTCTTAGCGACGAAGAGTACATCGAAGCCGGGAAACGAGCACTTGCGGACTCGAACACGGAAGGAGTATCCCAAGCGTTCAAAATGCTAGGGAATCCCTCGTACCTCGATGTCGCCCCGCTCTGGGTAGTCGAGGCAGAAACCACGCTGACCATCTTCTACGAGACCAAGGACCCATCAGGAAATGTCTTCCGGCGCATGGGTCAGATCCTCGTTGTCGCGATGTTCTTCAACGCGAAAGAAGGTTGGAGCGCATCCGTTCAAGAACGCCCCCTAATCCCTCAGGGTTGAAGTCCATGGAGGAGGTACTTAGTACCTCCTCCGTATTTATTTTCAAACATTTCTTCTTTTATCGTAAAAACAATCACGGTGATACATTAACAATAACTTTGTCTACAGCGCTTTGTCCTGTATTATTAAAACAGGTAACAATGAATGTGTATTGACTTGGGGGAGATGATACGGAACGGGAAACTCGTGCTTGTGTGTCTCCATTAATAATGACGCCTGGACCACCCCAACATTCCTTCGCGTTCACAGAAAAAAGAATAAAATCAAAAGGTTCGTTCGGGACAACAAAGAGCGGCCCATCCGAAGGTTCCACAGGACCCGAGCGATCAGGATCAACTTTGAGATCAACAGTCGGAAGAGGTTCCGGTGGCCCTCCCGAAGAAACTCCCACTGAAAGTATGGCGCTTATAGGATTTGGTGAACCGGTTTTGTAACAATCTAATATAAAAAACGTTGGTGAGTTAGTAATAGGCCCAACAGTGGAACTTCGTGAACGATCGCCTTGACTAACTACATCGATTCTCCACAAGGATGTCTCTAATCCCCCTTCAAATGACCTTCCCTCGCATCGATCGAAGGCGGGATCCAGATTCCATTCTAATTGCACAGAGTCTCCAGAATTAACAGTTGCGCTTTGCTCTCCATTTACCGTAAAATTAACAACGAAGGCTTTGGCAGCTCCCGGTTTAATCTTCACGCAGGGCGAGATTGGATTGCTCGGATCCTCTTTCTTGCAGTCTGCATTCGGGATACCAAAACCTCCAACGAGAGTTAATTCAGGATTAATAACTTGAACAATGAGGAACGAGGCAAGGATAAGAAGAAGTCCCAAAATCGCACTTTTTATCCTATCTCGCGCTTCACTTGCCTGTGAAGGGATTGCCCCAGAAAGAACCCACTGCACCCCTCCCCATATTAACATCACAAACGCCGCTAATCCCGCAATTCCAACTATAAAGTAATACACATAGCCAATAATTTCTGGCAAACTTTGATTTGTATTAATGTCAAATGGCCCAAACTTCGGGTAGTCCTGATTCAGCTCCAAAGCAGCAACAAATGTTGGCAGCAAGAGAAAGCTAATGAAACACAAGAGGAACAATTTTTTCATTGATTTTATTATACTTCCTTGCAAATATTTTGTACACAAGAACAATTTGCTATATAATAGATAAATGCATTCTTGGAAAACAAAAATACTGTTTGTAAGTCTTACTATTTTTGTTTTCTTCTTCCTTCTTACTCCTCAACCCGCCCATGCTTTTGTATGGTGGCCTGTAATTATTGGGGGGAGCCTTTTAGTTGACTACCTTTTGGGTTCTCCATTTTTGAGCGCCGCAGCCCAACCCCTTCTCGATGCTTTAGCTGGATTTGTAAATGTTTTTCTCGGGACACTCGCCTTCCTTCTTCAGGGAATATATATAGGAATCGCAGAAGTAATGGTTGATATTCTCCAGGCTCTTCTCGCAGTTTCTGTTGTTCCAGATCCTACCGAAGTGCCTTTCGTATACGATGCTTGGAACTTCTCACGAGGATTTGTGAATGGAATCTTTCTCCTTATTCTTGTATTTATTGGTTTGGCAACTATTTTACGATTGCAGTCATACCAAATGCAGCGCACGCTTCCGCTTCTTATTATCGTTGCTCTTCTGGTTAACTTTAGCGGCGTCTTCATAGGAATTGTAGTGGATATCGGAAATATCATTGCAAACTATTTCCTCGACGCATCTACTGAAGTGCAATTTGAGCTAAACCCCTGGTTCGGAGATCGACCCTATTACACCCTAGAAAAAATGGGGCAAAATATTGCACGCATTCTCTTTTTCCTTTTTGGAATCCTTATTTACTTTACTCTTATTTTCGTGTTCGCAGTTAGAGTTATTGTTCTTTGGACAATTAGTATTCTTGCACCATTTGCTTTTGCTGCTTTTATTCTCCCTGCAACAAGAAAGTGGGGACAGCAATGGTTGAGTTCTCTCATCCAATGGGCGCTCATTGGGGCTCCCATAAGTTTCTTCTTGTATCTTGCCGGCCGAGCCGTTACTGCAGATTTTACAGACATTGTCGATGCTGGAATCGACAACGCAATCGTGGCAGTCTTTGCGCCTGCCAGCGCCCTCTTACTTTTGGTTGTGGGCATTGGTTTCAGCATGAGCCTAGCTCCTGCTTGGGGAAGAAGAGTTGCTCTACTAGGAGCTGTAGCTGGCATTGCAGGAGGAGTTGGTTTGGGCTATTTAGGTTTGCGGCGATATGGAAGTGATGTTCAAAAGCTCTTTGGGAATATAAGGCAACGCGCCCAAGGAATTCCTTTGCGAGAAGAGGAAAAAACCGGAATGGAGAAATGGCTTGGAAGAACAGGACAGCTGCCTGGAGTAAAACAGGTTAGTGGCGCACTTGCAGGCTGGGGCAAAAGAGAAGTTCTTCGAGGAGGTCGTTGGAGAACTGTACGGCGAGTACAGCCAGACGGCACAATCACAGAGGAACGCATACAGACTCAACCGTCTACCACAGAGACGATCCGTGCAGGATTGGCGGGACGAGTCTTTGGATTAGGTGGAAAGATTGTGACAGGGGCCGCGAGTACTGCAGAAAGCGGCATGAGCCAACTTGTTACCTTGGCAAACAAAAGTGCACAAGAGGCATTTAACAAAGCAATGCGAGAGGCCCAAAAGCTTCGCCCTCAAGACAATGCAGTACGAATTAGAGACGCGCTGGTACGACCCACAAGAGAATCCTCAATGACAGCGCTTGCGAATTATATGAAGATGGTTGTCGATGACGACCCAAGCGACATTGAATCGCTCGTTGCTTCTGGAGCCTTGTCACAAAACCACTTGAAGAAAATATTCCAGACCACAAAACAATTGAGAGATCCAAATCATTACCGTATGTTCCTTAAAAGCCAAATAAGCCGCATTAAAGATTTTGAACCTTCGTGGGGAGAAAATGATATTAATCGGTTCATCCACCGTTTTGTGCGTATGGAAGATATTTCAAAGATAAATATCGATTGGCATCAATACGATCCAACCGACCCAGAAAGAGCAGAAACACTCGACAGACTTCTCGTGCAAATGGCGCGCAATCCCCTGCCAGCTATGATGCAGGCAATAAGTAGCCCAGAAGCTCGAAGACGCATTTGGGAGCACCTCGAAGCAAAAGATGATAACTGGTACATAGACAACAACAAAGAAGATATTCTCCTTTGGTCTACCAGCAATGCAGCAATTGATCAGTTTGGATTAGCTCCTCTTCATGGGCTTACCCGAGCACAAATTACAAAAAAGAGAGATGAGCGAAGATTCAAGAATCGCTCTACCGACTCGCTCAAGCAAGAACGAGCCAAGATAGAAGAGGAAATACAAGAACAGAGTACTTCCCCGACTATTAGTCAACGAGAAATAAATCGTCTTCGAAAACGCACCACGCGTATTGACGAAGAGCTTGAAATACGTGACACAAACATTAATTCTGATACTAATCTTGCACAGGAAACAAGTACCCTTACGACTACTATTGAAGGTCTAGAGAACCAACTCAATGCACAGCCGCAACACCCACAAGCTCAAGACTGGCACAGACAGAAAGCACAAGCAGCATTGAGACTTCGCGATGTAGAACTCGAACAGCAGAGACGGCTAAAAGAAAAGCCGAGCGAAGCAGAAGCACAAAAAGGTATTACGATTCCTCCATTGCTTGAATCTATTGGAGAACAAATTGCGACTAAAGAAATTCAAACACGCGAGATTAGAGAATATCTTCGCCAACGCGGCGAACTTCCAGATCGCAAAGAAAAAGAAAAAGAGCTTGATAAACTCCGCAAGGAGATTGGGCAATTGCGTCTTCAAAGGAATCGGCTTCCGCAAAGAATTCGCCAAAAAGAAGATGAGTTGCAGCGTACTCAAAGGAATTATCTCGAAGTGCAAAAACGAATTGAAGAGCTTAGTTCAGATATTGAAGAGGATCGTGCACTTGGCAGAGCCGAAGCTGTCATACAAGAACAGGTTCGTCAACTAACAAAAGCGCAAGGTGCACTCAAGCAACTGGAAACAGAGAGAACGCGACTAAGACAAGACCGAAGTACACTCTTTGCTGGCACTCGAGGCTTACTACAACCGCCTGACTTTGTGTTCGCAGAACAGCTTGCAAATAACAAAGCACAAGAATGGGAGCTTACACGCCAGCTTCGCCAACAGCAAGCAACTCATGCTTCTGAAGAGGCAATTCGCCGAACTCAAAATCTACTCACTAAAACAAAAGGGGATCGAGAGACCTTCGAGCGCAAGCTGGCTGCTGTACTTCGTGCACAGGATTTTCCAAATCAAACTCCACGCTTCAAGAACATGGAGGGGGATTGGGATGATCCTTCAAAGATAATCAGGCGAGGTCAAATTATAAATGAACTGAATAGAATTGATGAACAACTCCTTGCGAATCCTCCCCAAGCGCAACGACAAGCGCTCGAGAGTCAACGCAACGCTCTTCAAACAGAATTCCAAGACGTATCTGGTCTTGCTGATATAAATCCTGATGCTATTCGAGACCCATTGGCACAGCAAGATCGGGAGGCATACCTGCAACAAATGACACAGATAATGAGTGATAAAACAATGAGACAACGAATAGATGCGTTAGTAAGACAACACGAAGCGACTGAAAAGAAGATTCATAGAGAAGCAAGAAGAAAAGAAGAAGAAGCATAAATAAAAGTACCTTAAAATAAAACGGGGAGAAGCGATTGACACTGAAGTGCAGTGCTTCGCCTCTCCCTTACATAGCAAGCCTAGGTGGCCTGTGGTTCACTGTCCTCGACTTCCCCTTTGAGGCGGCCGCCTGGCCTTCTCATTGGGTGCTGACGCCGGCCCTCCCCTTTAGTTTCCACTCGGCCGAGAGCAGCAAGCTTGTCAAGATCGGGTCCATCCGGCCCAACGCCTGCTGCCTCTTCGGTCGTTGGCACGACGTTGGATGAGCTCCCTTTCGAAAGCTCCTCGAGCTGCTGTTTCACTTTCAACAGCTCGGCCTCCTTCTCCTGGAGACGCTGGTCCAGATTGATGGCTCCGCTCCTTTCGCGAACTAGCGCCCTGGCAGTCTCCACTAGAGCGTGGGCATCTCGAATCCCGCGGAGAAGTCCCGAGACGCGACTGGCCTCGGCCTTGAGGTTTTCAACCTCTGCCGAGTTCCCTGACTGCGCCTTGAGTGCAACGATCTCTTTCTGGAGCTGGCGGTTTTTTTCCACCACCCCCCGAAGCAACCGCATCGCCCTTTGCTCTTTTGTTTCCGGCCGTACCATTACGCACCTCCTCTTACGATACCCTCGGCTTCGGCCAAGAGCGCAGCGTCTTCACCGGCCTCTGCATCCGCAGGAGCCTCCTCGATTGCCGGAGCAACTTCTGGTCCGGGTACCACGCCGGTGCCTTGGGCGACGATCAGCCGGTTAAGCTCCACCGTTCGAGCTTGCAGAAATTCTCGCGCGACCCCATTGCTTGCCTCATTTTGCAAGCCCTGCCGGAGGATCGTACTCAGAGCATCCGCTGCCCTGCTGGCTAGACTGAACGTTCGTTTTTCCTCCTCGGTCCGGTCTCTCCAGACGAGGATTTCGGTGACGGTTTTCCTCAAAGCGAAGGGATTGGGTTCAGTACCAGTACGAACGAGTGTCCCAGCTTCCCTCTCTAACTCATGCACCCCTGCTTCAGAAATAGCGGTGAGCTCGTCTACCGAACCTTCACCATCTGCTCCATCAACTCCTAGTTCGGGAGCAGCATGGAGAAGATCCTCGGCCGAAGGCTCTGGTGGAGCGTCTGGGGCAGGGCCAGTTGGCGCAGGGGTTGTGGTTGCTGCGGCTACGCGAGCAGCCTCCTCCGCCTCACGACGAAGGCGAACCGCCTCGTCGCGCTCGCGACTAACGCGTTGCGCGTCGAGGAGCGCTTCCGCTCTCTCTCGAGCGGCGTCTCGTCGCTCGAGGTAGTAGAACCTCCCGGCGGCGATCGCTACCACCACCAGCGCCACCGCAAGCCAAAACACCGTGAAACCGAATACCCATCCTTCTACCATTTTTTACCTCCTTAGGTACAAAATCTTAAGGGTAAATGAAGGAAATTACCCCTAGTTGCCCCTTATTATATACCATAACTTAAAAACTGTCAAGTATGCCTTACCCACCAGAACAAATACAAAAACTCTACAATAAACTTCCATCCGAGCTTCAAACTGCTCTTTTTTCCGAAGAAACCGCAGAGGTTATAACCAATGCCTGCGAACAGTACGGCATTGACGACGAAAGAGTATCTCAAGTTGCAAAGTACGTTGGCGAGGTGCTTTCTGGGTTTATTCTCCCTTCAGAATTTGAAGATACGCTTCGAAAAAATGTTGACTTGCCAGAAGTGCTTGTGAAAGCAATTGCGAGCGAGATAAGCAGATTTGTATTTTACCCTCATAAAGCGGCTCTAGAGCAAATTCACGCAAAGATTGGCGAGGAAAAAGCGAAAGTTGAAATTCCGACTCCGAGGCATAGCGATCGAGACGAGTATACGATGGAAGAAGAGCCCTTCGACACGGCTCAGGGTAAACAAAAAGAAGATACCTTTACAGAAGAGCAGGAGCGATCGAGAAAAGATACATACCGTGAATCAATTGAGTGATTGTTAGAATGTTGAACTGTTGGAATGTTAGAATGTACGATACGCTATGTTTCAGTATAATTTTGAGAAGCTAGAGGTTTGGAAGATTTCTTTAGAAGTTATTCGAGAAACGAATACACTCATTAAAAAGTTACCGGCAGAAGAGAAATACGTTTTGGGAAACCAACTTAGAAGAGCTGCTCTGTCTATCGCACTCAATATTGCCGAAGGATGGGGAAGAAATACGAAAAAAGATTTCGCCCGTTTTGTTTCTACAGCCATTGGCTCTACACTGGAAGTAATAGCCTCTCTCAAAATTGCAGAAAACCTTAACTATTTGCAAAGAGCAGAGCTAGAAAAGCTAGATCAACTAACAAAAGAACTGTATTTCAAACTTCTGAAATTCAACAATTACTTAAAAGATAAATCGTAAACATTCCAACAATCTAACATTCTCTCATTCTAACATTAAGCTCATGGCTCAATTTCAAACTCCACAATTTATCGAACGGGAAGCAAAAATAATAGGGCCGCTTACATTCAAAAACGCAGCGTATTTAGGCGTGCCGCTCGCCATTAACTTTGCGCTCTGGTTTCTCATAGCGGCAGATTATTTTATTCTCTTTGTTGTAATTGCAGTACTTTTGGAGAGCGCGGGAGCAGCTTTAGCGTTTGGCAAAGTGGAAGGCAAAACGATTCCCGAAGTTTTACTGAACGTGCTCTTTTTCTTCACCAAGCCAAAAACGTATGTGTGGGAACGAGGAAACACCAAACTGCACTTCAAAAAAGAGGAATATGTGAATCCTCTCACCAGTGGCGAAGGCTTGCAAAAAGCAGAGCTCATTAGGAAGAGTAGGGTGGCAGACCTTGCGGTAAGGGTTCAAACGAAAAAATAGCCCCTACGAATTACGAATTGGTACGAATATACGAATATCAAATGACGCAGCCAGTGCTCAAACGAAATGACTTAATCCATCCAGAACTAAGTTATAAACTTATAGGGATATTATTCGATGTTTCCAATGAACTGGGACATGGATATCAGGAAAAATACTATCAAAAAGCTGTGGCAGCCGTGCTCAAGGAAGCAAAAATAAATTACACGGAACAAATGCCCGTCCAAATAAATTACAGGGGCAAAAAGATTGGAATTTACTTTCTCGATTTCTTAGTGGAAAATAAAATTGTGTTAGAAATTAAACGAGGAGAACACTTCTCCAAAACCAACCTCAAGCAAGTATATGGTTATTTGAAGGCAACTGGTTTACAATTAGGAATAGTAGCAAACTTTACTGCAAAGGGTTTGAAGTTTAAAAGAATCGTGCATGCCGCACAAGATTCGTAAATTCGTATACATTCGTAATTCGTAGGGTTTATGGCAAGCTCGACGCAAGATTTTTTGGAATTTGAAGAAATAAGGGAAGGAACTATTGTGCTGAAAAACAGGGCGATCCGAGGCGTGCTTTTGGTTTCTTCCACCAACTTTGCGCTCAAATCTCAAGAAGAGCAAGACGCCACTATCTATCAATTCCAAAGTTTTTTGAACTCGCTTGATTTTTCTTTACAGATAGTAATTCAGTC
>ERZ1292623.3932-Hain-H51-01um-R1-3932-length-12439-cov-6_pt1 | contig 12439 bp, 10 predicted proteins | sample MGYA00564398_ERZ1292623 | MGnify/ENA primary metagenome ERZ1292623 (study PRJEB36523, sample SAMEA6512633) | groundwater metagenome | collected 2019-01-07 | study: AquaDiva: Metagenomics assemblies of 32 groundwater samples | reverse complement strand
GCTTGGCGATGATCTTGCAGAACGAGCCCAACATCCGCGAGGTGATTGCTTTTCCAAAAACGGGCGATGGCAGGGACCCGATGATGGGCTCCCCATCTGAACTTGACCAGGGACAGTTGAAGGAATTGGGAATAGAAATTTCTAAAAAAGAAGAGTAGGGATTTCTCGAATGTCCAATGTCAAAATCCCAATGTCAAGCAAATCTCAAAATCCAAAGCAATTCTTTTGGGTATTTGGTCATTTGAAATTGATTTGACATTTGAGCTTTGGAATTTGTCATTTTCCATTGTCATGTACCAAATCAAACTTCCCCAATTTGAGGGCCCCTTGGATTTGCTGGCCCAACTTATAGAAACCAACAAACTGGAAATAACCGAAATATCGCTGGCCCAAATAGCCGATCAGTTTTTAGCTTATCTAAAAAACAAGCCGACCGTTGGTTTAGAAGAATTGGCTGATTTTTTGGCTGTGGCCGGGCGGCTGGTTTTAATAAAATCGCGTTCACTTTTGCCGTATCTGGAAGTTACGGCCGAAGAAGAGGGCGACATTCAAAATCTTAAAGAGCAACTGGCCGAATACCAACGCTACCGCGAATTGGCTAAAGAAGTGCGGGCGCTGGCTAGATCGCCGGCAGTCTGCCACAGCCGAGGATATCTTAAAAATATTGAGCCGGTTTTTTATTTTCCTCCCAAATTAAAAACAGCTAATTTGGTCGCGGCCTTGGAAAATCTTTTGCAAACCATAACCTTGCCTCAGCGGATTCCCCAAGCCCGGGCGATTGATATTGTTTCGCTGGAGCAAAAACTGGCCGAAGTGGTACAGACATTAAAAAATTTGACCGGGCTGAAATTCTCCCAGCTCTTAAAATCGGACCAAGCCGAGGAGAAAGTGGTAACATTTTTAAGCGTCTTGGAATTGCTAAAACAGGGCCGACTTCAAACCAAACAAGAAAGAAATTTTGCGGAGATAACATTGATATGTCAAAATCAACCAACAATCTAGAGCAAGTTATAGAAGCGCTGTTTTTTGCTTACGGCGAGCCGCTTAAAGTTAAAAAGCTGGCCGCGGTTACACAAAGAAGCGTCAATGAAGTCACGGCCGCTCTGCATAATCTAAAAGGAGCTTTATCCCAACGCGGCCTAAGGCTGATTGACCACAACGGCGAATGGCAACTGGTAACCGCGCCGGAACTGGCCGGCCACATTGAAAAACTTGTAAAAAGCGAGTTGAGAGAGGAAATAACTCCGGCTAGTTTGGAGGTGCTGGCTATAATCGCTTATCGCGGTGGCGCCGTGAGAGCCGTGATAGAATCCATACGCGGAGTAAACTCCAGCTACGCCTTGAGAAATTTGATGCTACGTGGATTAGTGGAAAAAGAAACCAGCGACAAGCATTTAACCAGCTATCGGCCGACTTTAACCGCCTTGCGCAAATTGGGCTTGCAGAAAATAGAAGATCTGCCTAAGTTTGGAGAGTTTCAGCAGGAACTCGGCAGAGTGGAAGAATTACTGAACGATAAATTTCAAAACTCAAATGTCAAACCAAATCCAAATGACTAATTGGCAAATTTGGATTTTGAACTTTGGGTTTTATTTGGCATTTGGATTTTGACATTGGGATTTACTTAGCAGTTATGAAGCACACCACCAATACCATTTTCGCTTTTTTGCTACTGATTCCAGCTCTGTTGCTATCCTACCACTTGGGCACTCCCGAGCAGTTTTCGCGCACCGAGGCTGTTGTGGTTGATTATCTGGAAAAGCCGCCTCTGCGATCCGTTTGGGGTTCGGCCAGCCAAGCCCAAGTTGCCGAGCCGGAGCCGCAGCCCCAGCGCAATACGGCGGTTGCGGATTTAGACATTCAAGCGCGCTCGGCGCTGGCTTGGGATCTTAAATATGATTTAGCTTTGTTTTCCAAAAATGCAGACGAGCCTCGCCCCATAGCTTCGCTCACCAAGCTGGTTACGGCCGCGGTGGTATTAGACTATGCCCAGCCGGAAGAAATAGTTACAATATCTCCGGCCGCTGTGGCTCAAGAAGGTGTAGCTGGGAACCTGTATCCAGACGAGGAACTAAAAATATACGACCTTTTAGCGGCTAGTTTGCTGGAATCGAGCAATGATGCCGCCTACGCCTTGGCCGAATATGTTGGCCAAAAAATACCTTATCCGCCGCAAGATCCGCCGCTTTCCAATCAACTGGTTTTTGTCAAAACCATGAACGAAAAATTTACAGCTCTGGGTCTCACGCAGAGTCATTTTACCGAGGCAGCCGGCTTAGACGATCGCGCCAGCTACAGTTCGGCGCGCGACCTGGCCCAGTTTGTAAAATACATCATAACCAATCCCCAATACGGCTCGCTGTGGCAGATTCTTCAGTTGAAAAGTTTCAAAACCCAATCGGTGGACGGCCGCATACGGCACGAATTTAAAACCACCAATCCTTTTTTGGAAGAGTTTAACAATGTAATCGGCGGCAAAACCGGCTATACTGGTTTGGCTTTGGGGAATATGATATTGATCGTATCTAGTCTCAATGGCACCAGTGAGATTGTCTATGTAGTTTTAGGGTCGGATGATCGTTTTGGAGACACGCGTCAGCTGGTTGAATGGACAGAAAGTGCTTGGGTATGGCCGTAAAAAAATAAAAAATAAAATCTCAAAAATCAAAATGACGGAAGTTCAGAACTTTTCTAAAGAAAAATTCTGAACAACCTCAGTTTTGAGTTTTGAGATTTGAAATTTGAGATGGATATTCTGACTTTCCAAGTCATCCGCATTCTGGCGCTGGCCTTTGCCGCTTTTGTGCTGGCCATATTTTTAACGCCCATCTGGACTCATTTTTTATACAAATATCGGCTGGGCAAGCAAATTCGCACCGAGGGCGCGCCGATTTTTGCTTCGCTCCACAAAGCCAAAGAAGGCACGCCCACTATGGGCGGGGTGCTGATTTGGTTTACTGCCGCCGTGCTGATATTGCTGCTCGCGCTGGCAAGCAAATTCTGGCCAAGCGGCTGGTTAGCGCAATTTAATTTTCTTTCTCGGGCCCAAACCTTGTTGCCTTTGGGGGTGCTGATTTTTTCGGCCGTAATTGGCTTGGGCGATGATCTTTTGGGAGTTTTCCGAAGAGGCCCCAATGGCGGCGGCCTAAGAATGAAGCATCGCTTAGTGCTTTACGCTCTGGTGGCTATAGTCGCCGCGCTGTGGTTTTTCTATAAACTTGAGTGGGATATTCTTAAGGTGCCGTTTTTGGGCACATTTGACATTGGAATTTGGTTTATACCAGTAGCTATTTTTATAATCGTGGCCACCGCTTTTTCGGTAAACGAAGCCGATGGTTTGGACGGACTGGCCGGTGGGCTGATGCTGGTGGCTTTTGCCGGCTATGGCATTATTGCTTTTTTTGAACAACGCTATGATCTGGCCGCTTTGTGCGCCGTAATTGTGGGCGGTCTAATGTCTTTTTTATGGTTTAACATTCACCCGGCGCGCTTTTTTATGGGTGACACCGGCGCCATGTCGCTGGGTGTGACTCTGGCTGTTATCGCCCTTTTAACCAACGCGGCCTTGATTTTAATATTCTTGGCTTTTATTCCCATGGTAGAATCGGCTTCGGTGATTATTCAGGTGCTAAGCAAGAAACTGCGCGGCGGTAAAAAAGTTTTTCTGTCGGCCCCCATACACCACCACTTCCAGGCCAAAGGCTGGCCCGAAACAAAAGTTACCGAAAGGTTCTGGATCATCGCCAGCGCCGTGGCCGCCATAGGCATTATTGTGCAGCTGTTGGGGCAATAAATGCAATTGCAAATTACGACATTTTTTGGTATAATTATGCGTATGAAGTTCAGACAGACCCTGTTTTGGGACACCAATCCCAAGAAAATAGATACTAAAAAAAATGCTCAATACATTATTGAGCGAATTTTGGATTTCGGCAACGATAAAGAAGTAAGATGGCTTTACAATTTTTACCGTAGATCATTGCTAAAAAAAATCATCGCCAAGTCCCGTTCGTTAATGCCGGAGACTAAAAACTTATGGATGTTGCTTCTAGAAAGCAAGTAAATTCCAATTTAGGTATTCTGCCTTTGGAAACAAAAAAGGCGTTTGTCTTTTTGTCTGGACAACCCTGGCTTAGTAAATCCGGCTGGTATCTTGCCGGTGGGACGGCGCTCGCTCTGCAAGCCGGACACCGCAAGTCGATTGATTTGGATTTCTTTACCGCAGAAAAAGATTTTGATAATTCTGAATTACTGAACAATTTTTTGGGGAATAGCGGTTGGAAGACCGTCTTAAACAGAAAAAATGCGATCTACGGCGAGTTACTTAAGGCGAAAGTAAGCTTTATTGCTTATCCGTTTTTTATACCTAAAAGAGGTTTTATCCAATACGGTTCAATTAAAATTCTTCACCCAATTGACATCGCCGTGATGAAAATAATCGCTATTTCTCAATGGGGTCGAAAAAGAGATTTCTTTGATTTGTATTGGTGCGCCAAAAACATAGAGTTGTTGGAGAATTCAATCAAAAGATTAAAAATACAATATCCGTCGGTTGCTCATGACCATCACCACATCTTAAAAAGTTTGGTCTATTTTAACGATGCCGAGGCTGACCCGTCTCCAGAAGTTTTTTTTAAAGCCGCCTGGAAAGATGTTAAAAATTACTTTAAAAAAGAGGTCATTGATATTACCAATAAGCTGATAATCCAAAGCGGTTAACGCCGTTGGCGTAAAAGAAACAGCCGCAGACATTTGTCTGCGGCTTTGTGGTCTGTGTTGGTTTTAAAACTTCACTGTGCCTATCCGTTGCGTCAGTGTCCTTGGCCACTTGACTCGGCCGATCATCTCGTCTATGCGCTCATCGGCTTTAGTTAGCTTGCGCATATAGAGCCAGTCCCAGTCGATGATTATGGGACTCAAGCTGGCCTGCCCCAAAATTTCGCGGACACGCTCATCATGCCAATCGAACATATTCCAAGTGGCCATGAAATTGACTTTGTCCTCGCGATAGGCGACAGAACGAATCTCTCTGGTGAGGTGTTCATAATCGAACTTCTGCGCTAGAATCTCATCGCGTCTGGCTTGAAAATAGAGGTGGCCGTATTGGGCCGCATCTCGCAGTTGCGTCTGCTCTGATGGTGTTAGCTCTACCCAGTTGAATTCTACCTCAAGAATCTGGCGATCTTCGTCAGAATTTATCACCAGCGGTTGCGGTTGGGCGTATCGCACCGATTCTGTGCGGTAATATTCTTTATCCCGCACCCATCGTTCCGAAGTCGGCGAACCGCCAAGGTCAAAGACCACTTCGTGATCCTCGGTCTGAATATGGAACGCCACTTGGCTGGCAAAGTATGCCACCGTGATCGCGCACACGGTTACAAACGCCATAGCGAGTAGAGCCGCCGGAACTAAAAATCGCTTTGCTGACATAACTACCTCCTACCCGATATTCTTGCCCCTCCATAAATGGTCGGGGTAAACCCTCGGAGCCGGGGGAAACGACTAGAAAAAGTGGTTGATGATGTTAATTATAATGACAACCGCAAGAATGATTAACAATCCCAGGGTTGTGACCCCGCCGGCTGTCCCGAGAAGAATTTCTTTGAGTCGACCCATTTTAGCCCTTTCTGATGAGATTGTGGTGGGTGTGGCCTATGAAAAGAACATGTTTATCATGATAATATGCCATAGCCGCTTATGTCAACAGCAAGGCTCTGGTGCGGGTCGTGACCAAGCCAGCTGTTTTTTTGTCGTTATGCAAGGGCGTATGTTAAAATAGAAATAGAGTTATGACTTTTGATATCATCATTCGCAATGGGCTGGTAATTGACGGCACGGGCAAGCGGGCGGCTTATCAGGCCAATGTGGCTATTCACGGCGACAAGATTTTTGCCGTGGGCAGTTTGCACGGTGCAAGAGGGGAAACCGAAATAGACGCCAGTGGCCTTGCTGTGGCGCCGGGGTTTGTAGACATTCAAAACCATTCCGACAGCTACGGCAGTTTGCTTAAAAATCCCGGTTTGGAGAGTTTAGTTAGGCAAGGTATAACCACCGTTTTGTTGGGCCAATGCGGCTCGTCGCTGGCTCCGTTGTTAAAAGGCTCTTTGGCGTCTATTCAAAAATGGACCGCGGTGGAAGGTGTGAATGTCAACTGGAGCAGTATGGCTGAATTCCTGGCTACCTTATCGCAAAAACCGACCAGTGTTAACACGGCTACTTTAGTGGGGCACGCTACTTTAAGAAGAGACTTGGCCGGCGATGCCGCAAGGCCTCTTAACCATAAAGAACAACTGCAAATGGCTGCCTTGCTTAAGCGATCGCTTCAGGAAGGAGCTTATGGATTTTCTGTTGGACTCGCTTACAGTCACGAGCGGCTGGCCACAGAAGAGGAACTGCTGGGCCTTTTAAAGATTATTGAGGCCGAGCGCGCTGTGGCCTCGTTTCATTTGCGCAACGAAGCCGAAGAGATTATCTCGGCGCTGAATGAGGTTATCGGTCTTTTGCATCACGCGCCGGTAAAATCAAAAATCAGCCACTTTAAAATTTTGGGCGAGAAAAACCCCGCCAACGCCGAAAAGATTCTGCGCATGCTGGAAGAAGCCCAGCGCGACGGCCTGCCATTGTATTTTGATGTTTTTCCCTACAATGCTTCGGCTATGGTTTTGTATCTGCTTTTGCCCGAGTGGGCCGCGCTGGGCGGGCGCAACCAGTTAATCAGCCGCATCAAGACGCCCGGCATTAAGAAGGACATGATTCGGGATTTGACCCAAAAAAATTATCCGTATCAAAACATTGTGGTGGCTTCATCAACTTTGGGACCAAACTTTTTGGGCAAAAGCATTGCCGAAATCGCCGTCAGTCAAAACACCAGCCCCGAAGAAGCCGTGCTGAATTTAATTGCGGCCAGCCGCGATCAGGTGGTGGTGTTCTGGCACGGTTTGGAAGAAGATATTGTGGAGATGTTTCTAAAACACCCCTTGGCCATGATTGCTTCCGATGGTTCGGGTTATAGCTCATCTGATCGCTTAGACTTAATACCCCACCCGCGCTGTTTTGGTATGTCAGCCCGGGTGCTAGGGCACTTTGTGCGCGAGCGCAAAATGCTAACCTTGGAAGAAGCGGTGCACAAAATGTCGGGCCAGCCAGCCCAGTGGTTGGGGCTTAAAAATAGGGGACTGGTAGCCAAAAATCATCAGGCTGATGTGGTGGTTTTTAATCCCCAAACCATAAACGACGAAGCCACTTACGCCAATCCCTTCAGATACCCCTCGGGTGTTGAACATGTTTTGATAAACGGGCAAGTGGCTTTTAGCTCCAGTGGGTCTGATACTCGCCCGGCCGGGCAGGTTATTCGCATATGACGACTTGCGATGTCGTAGAAATTACGACACCGTGCTTACTAAGAGATGGTTTCAAAACTCATTTCTGCTGCAATTTCACTTTTTCGGCTGCGACTTCGCCAGGCTTCGCAAAAAGACTTTCACCGCAGTTCTACTGCGCCTCAAGCCTTTTTGCTCGCCTGCCTTGTCTCGCCTGAAAAACTGAAATTTCGCCACGAAAGAGTTTTGAAACCATCTCTATGAGAGATACAGGCGACAAAGCTATTGTAATTTTTAAGTCTGCCACGGCTGTTTTGGTGCTGGTGGGTGTTGCTTTTTTGGCTATCACTTCTATTCCTCTTTCACAAGCCAACTTTAGCGAAAGCTACTACTACTTGCGTCATCAGGCAATTTTTGGCTTGGGCTTGGGGCTAATCGCTTTTTTTGTCTTTTCTAAAATAAACTATCTCGTTTTACGGCGTTGGGCCTTGCCAGCGGTGATTATAGCCGCGGTGCTGCTGGCCGCTGTTTTTTTGCCCAAAATTGGCATCAGCTCCGGCGGCGCCCGGCGCTGGTTAAACATTGCCGGTTTTACTTTTCAGCCCTCGGAAATTGCCAAGCTGGCTTTTGTTGTTTACCTGGCTTGCTGGCTGGAAAAGAAAAAAGATAAAGTCCGCCAGCCGTCTTTGATTGCGCCTTTTTTGGTTTGGCTGGGTTTGATAGGCGGGCTGATTTTGCTGGAACCTGACTACGGCACCTTTGTGCTGGTAGCCGGCACTGGTTTGATTATGTATTTTGCCGCCGGCGCTAAAATCAAGCCCCTTTTGGGATCGGTTTTGATTGTGGGGATATTGGCTTTGGGGTTAATGGTGGCCGAGCCGTACCGGCGCGAGAGGATATTGTCGTTTTTAAACCCCGAGCGCGATGTGGCCGGCGCGAGCTACCAGCAAAATCAAGCGCTGATCGCTATCGGTTCAGGCGGTTTGTGGGGCAAGGGTTTTGGCAAGGGCGTGCAAAAATACAGCTATCTGCCCGAGACAATGGGGGATTCTATCTTTGCCATAATTTCCGAAGAGCTGGGTTGGCCGGGCGCTGTGGTTGTATTGGGCGTATTTTTAATTTGGATCTTGAGCTGCCTAAAAATTGCCGCGCGCTCGCGCCATATTTTTGGCCATCACTTAGCCGTGGGCATTGCCGCTTGGATTGGCCTGCAGACCTTTTTTAATGTTTCGGGCATTCTAGGCCTGATTCCTTTTTCGGGTATACCCTTGCCCTTTATTAGCTACGGCGGCACCGCTTTGGTAGTAGAACTGGCTGCTGTTGGTTTAGTAGTGAATATTGCTAGGAATAGATAGTTGGGGGCCTGTCTCGTATGATAAAGACCGCTTGGAGTTTGGAGCAAGTATACCGAGATAGCGATCGCTATCTCGGTATATGATGCAGTTTGTATCGTTCCAGTTAAAAGTTTGAAAGCATGAAACAATTATTTCACGATCGAAAAATAATTGTTTCAAAACTGGTTCTATTTGGTTGGGTCATAGCGACACAGGAGAAAAGAGAGAATAAAAGTTGAACCTTAATCACTCCAACATTGAACTGATAGCTTTGTCAATGTTTGGAGCACTGATCGGATAGGTTATAATCCAGCTATGAGAAAGACCCGAATTTTACTAGCCGGCGGGGGCACCGGGGGGCATGTATTGCCGCTGGTGGCGGTGGCGCGGGCAATCAGGAAAGTCGCGTCTGACGCGAAGGTTTATTTTATCGGCCCCGAGGAGTTTCCGTTGGATGAATTAAGAGAGGAGGGGGTAGTGGTTAAAAAAATAATCGCGGCGGGTAAAATACGCCGCTATTTTTCGCCGCTTTATGTTTGGGAGCTGGTGAAATTGCCCCTGGCCGCGATTGAATCTTTTGTTAAAGTTCTGTTAATAAACCCCGATGTTGTTTTGGGCAAAGGGAGCTACGGCAGTGTTCTGCCCATACTCTGTGCTAGATTATTGGGTAAGCAGGTCATCCTTCACGAATCCGATGTTATGCCGGGATTGGCTAACAGGTTTCTGTCAAAATTTATAAATCACATCGCGCTGGCTTTTGAGGAAACAAGAAAGTACTTTCCGGGCAAAAACATTTATATGACAGGCAACCCCATTCGACTCAAGTATCTTGATTTGACCAAAGAAGAAGCCCGAGAATTTCTTCAGCCTTTATTTCATAGCATTAGTGTACGATCGTATACTAATGCTATTTCCGGGGAGGGCGGCAGTAGAAAGGCTATTTTTATAAGCGGTGGGTCGCAGGGCGCGCAAAGAATAAATGAGATTGTCTTGAAAACTATTAAAGATCTCATCCAAAAGTACACGGTGATCTGGAGCACGGGCCAAAATAATTACCAAGCAATAAAAAACGAACTAAAAAATCACAATGTTAACACTTCTCATACGATCGTAGAAGATTTGTTAACAATGTCGGCCGAGTCGGATGGTCGTTTGAGATTGTTTCCGTTGCTGGCTGAAAAAGAACTGGCGGCCGCTTACATATTGTGCGATATTGTAATTGGACGGGCGGGATCGGGCACCATTTTTGAGGCAGCCGCTTTTGGCAAGCCGGCTATTCTTATACCCATAGAGAGCGCCGGCAACCATCAGCTTTACAACGCCCAAGCCTACGCCGGCACCGGCGCCGCCAAGATTTTGAGAGAATCAGAACTTTCTGCGCCGGCGCTTCTAAAAATCTTGAATGATTTAATGGCTAATGATCAATTACTAATTCAGATGAGCCAAAGCGCTGGAAAATTTGCTAAAATAGACGCAGCCGAACAATTGGCACAAATATTGCTCACCAATCAATCCCGAATCTAATTCGCGAATGTTCGCGAACTAATTTCGTGATCGATTAGTGATTATGATCCATACTCGTATTGCCCCCAGCCCCACCGGGCCGTTTCACATCGGCAACGCCAGAACGGCGCTGTTTAACTTTTTGTTTACCAAAAAACAGGGCGGCGAGATTTATTTAAGAATAGAAGATACCGACAAAGAGCGATCCAAAAAAGAATACGAAGACAATATAATCTTGAGTTTGGAATGGTTAGGAATCAAGTGGGACGGGGAGATAATCAGACAGAGCGAGCGCACCGAGAAATATCAATCTTATCTGGAAAAGATGATAGCCGGCGGCCGGGCATTTTTTTGCGGACATTCTCAAGAAGAACTGGAGCAGGAGCAAAAAGAACAGGAAGCTCAAAAACTGCCCCTGCGCCATACCTGCGAACACGCTTATCAGCAATTAGACGCTGGAATTGTCCGACTCAAAAATCCGGGTGGCAAAATTACCTTTAACGATATTATACGAGGCGAAGTTTCGTTTGAAGCAGAATTGCTGGGGGATATCGTGCTGGCTAAAAACTTAAACACGCCGCTTTATAATTTCGCCGTGGTAGTGGATGACCACGAAATGAATATAACTCATGTAATAAGAGGGGAAGACCATATTTCCAACACTCCCAAACAAATTTTAATCCAGAAAGCTTTAGGGTTTGATCAACCACAATACGCTCATGTGCCGTTAATCCTTGGATCGGATAGATCAAAACTCTCCAAACGCCACGGTGCCTCTTCGACGGGTTCGACAAACTCACCGCAGGCAAGCTCAGGGCAAGCTGCATCTGTCAGCGAATATCGAGAGCAGGGCTATTTGCCCGAAGCCGTGGTGAACTTTCTAGCTCTTTTGGGCTGGCATCCGCAGAACAATCAAGAGATTTTTAGCATGGAGGAATTGATTGAGGAATTTGATCTTAATCGCGTTCAAAAAGGCGGCGCGATTTTTGACATTAACAAACTTGACTCCATCAATCAGCACTATATTAAAAACCTGCCAGTAGGGGACTTGTCGGGCTTGTTAAAACCGCACCTGGTCAACTTTAATCTTACAACTGATCAACTGTCTAAGTTGGCCAAACACTTTCAAGAACGGCTTAAAAAATTATCAGACATCAAAGAACTGACTAGCTATATTTTTAAATTGCCGGATTACGAGACGCGGCTACTTTGCTGGAAGGATACATCGCCCCAAATGACACTTGATTATTTAGAGCTCATTAAACAAAAACTGGAAGGGTTGGCTGAATCTCAATTTGACATTGATTGCCTAACCACCGAACTAATGCCTTTGGCTAACGAAAAAGGCAGGGGAGAGGTGCTCTGGCCATTGCGTGTTGCCTTGTCCGGCCTGGATAAATCCCTGGGGCCGTTTGAGATGATAGAGATTTTGGGAAAAAAGGAGACGACAATAAGATTAAATGCAGCTATTGACAAGTTAAACACTGTCATTTAGGATGGACAATATCGGGAAGGAGGTGAGCCATCATACCCGATATAACTGTTCTTTGGGTGGGCCGGGGTGCAGAAACCCCCATTCCGTATCAAAAGGAAGCACACGGCCCTTATGTGTACAAGTTCTTATACTGGGCCCAAGGTCTTAGTGGTACTCCCCTTGTCCAAGCAGGTGATAATAGTTATAATCATGTGGATCTTGCTGACAGAGCCAAGCAGGGCGGCGTCGTCGCCCACAGGAAGAAACCGGATGGGTCTGGCATACGCTTATTGGGCTTGGACCTGAAGCCACCAGAGGTATACCTTTGGGTGAGTGCAACTTTTAATGCAACCGCCCCGGAAGAACTCCGGCTCATCATTTTGGAGGCCCTAGGCCTTAGCGAGGGTTGAATCCACACCGAGCGCGTAGTGAAAGATTGCTAAAAACAGCAATCCCAGCTGCGCGCTTTTTTTGTTTCTCTTCGATGCTGCGTTGGAGCTACAAACAATGAGATGGTTTCAAAACTCATTTCTGCTGCAATTTCATCTTTTCGGCTGCGACTTCGTCAGGCTTCGCAAAAAGGCTTTCACCGCGTCTCTACATGCGCCTCAAGCCTTTTTGCTCGCCTTCCTCGTCTCGCCTGAAAAACTTAAATTTCGCAACGAAAGAGTTTTGAAAGCATCTCAAATAACTCCGTACTAATTTTGTTGCAGAAAAGTATACCGAGATAGCGATCGCTATCTCAGTATACGGATCATGTTCGGGTCACATTTGCGAACACGATCCCGCGATATGTTAGAATTCAGGTA
>ERZ1292623.3931-Hain-H51-01um-R1-3931-length-12440-cov-7_pt1 | contig 12440 bp, 13 predicted proteins | sample MGYA00564398_ERZ1292623 | MGnify/ENA primary metagenome ERZ1292623 (study PRJEB36523, sample SAMEA6512633) | groundwater metagenome | collected 2019-01-07 | study: AquaDiva: Metagenomics assemblies of 32 groundwater samples | reverse complement strand
TTTCTTAAAGCACGAGCCCGACACTTACACTAAATCAGATGTTGTTAAAGAATGAAAAGAGGAGATATCGTTCTAGTAAAGTATCCATTTACAGATTTATCAAGTGAAAAGCTTAGACCAGCTTTGATTATTTTACCCGAAGATGATGAGGGAGATTTTCTTTTAGCTTTCATAACAAGCATAACAATAAAGAAAAATCCTTTTGACATCTCTATTTCAAAAAATGGAACTGGTTTGCATAAAGATTCTATTTTAAGATTGAAGAAAATGATGACGATTCATAAATCTTTAATAGTTGGAAGAATAGGCAGCGTATCTAGTGATCAATTAAAATCTATAGAAATAATGTTGTCTAAAATGCTTGGATTAAAATAATGAATACCTTACTTTGTATAGCATATTCTAGAACAATGCACTGGATTTGTAAGAGCACATTTTATTAAGATAAATTACTTTTCGTGCACGTACAAGGTAATCTGATCAATTATTAAATTAATCATTTTAGAAATATAGCTTTTGTAATCATTTTTATCTGCTAATTCAATAGCCTCATAATATCCTTGTCTTTTTTCATAAGGAATATAAAACATCGGAAATGCATTTTTTATTAAAATATAATTCATCAAAGTTCTTGCTGTTCTCCCATTTCCATCCTCAAATGGATGTATCCATACTAATTTAGCATGAAATATTAATGCTAATTCAAATGGGTGAAATTTATTTTTATTTTTTTTGTACCACTCAAATAATTCATTAATATATTTAACAACAAAATCATTTTTTGGAGGAATATGATCAGAACCTTGAATCTTAACATCAAAAAATCTTAACCTTCCAGGATAAACAACATCTGTATTCCTAGTTAATATTTTATTAACTTCAAGCATTAAATTTTTATCAAATTTTCCTTTGTAATTCTTAAGAAATTCCAAACAGGCTTTTCCATTAATAGCTTCATTGTAATCACTTTCTTTTACACCGGAAGGAATTATTTTATCTTTCAATATCAATGCAGTTTCTCTTAATGTTAATCTGTTTCCTTCAATTGCATTCGAGTTATAAGTGAATCTAATAATAAAATCTTCATCAAAATCTTTAATAACTTTTTCTGGTCTATTATCCTTCCATTTTTGAAAATGAATTTTAAGGTCTTCTAATAATTCTGCTAAATTTTCATTCAGGTATGGGTAAGAACTTATTTTAAATTTTTTAAGATTTTTATCAATTTTCTCTGCAGCTTTTTTAACTTGTTCTTTTCTTGGGTTTTTATCACCTAAGAAAACACGAATCTTTTTCCATTTATTTATCCCGGTTCTTATATTCTTACTTAGGTAATAATACTTTTTATTATTCCTTTTAATAGTCTCAATATATGTCATTAATATATGTATGGGCACAGAAGTATATAAACTTTCCTATTTTGTGCCCATACATACATCTTTAATTTAAAAAGGAGGAGTACCTTATCTTGTATAGCACATTCTAGAACAATACCCTAAAATTTTTTTGATGAAACAATAAAAAATTTATACGGCTCCGTCCTAAATCTTCTTAAGAATATTTATGATGGAGCCAATTTATAGTAGGAAAGTTTTATAAATACACAAAAAGAAACAATTTTAGAAGTTAATAAAGCATGGCTAAATTTAGAGAAAAATCGTCTTTAAAGAGAAAAACTTTTTAAATTGAAACTTTAATTTTTGTTTTTCCTATGAACTATAAAAATTTCTATAAAACAATTGAAAATTTAGTAAACTCCAAGTTTGATTCAAAAAACTTGGGAGTAACTTTAAGTTATTTAGGAAAATACTTATTGGAAGAAATTGGATTAAATATAAAAATTGAGGGGGTTAGATTATATAAAAGACAAAATAATAATTTAGTCCTAATAAATCATTATGGTAAAAATGGGATTATTAAGGAAGGCTTTAAAATACCAATGTCTTACCAACCATTAAGGGAATTAATTAAAAATCCGGATGGAATAATAATAAAAAGTTTGGGTGATTCTGGAGTGCACTCTGATTTAGAAAAAAAGTTGGGAGTAGACAAGTTTTGCGCAATTGAAATAGGAAACCGTGCGGAATATGTTTTAGCACTTACTTTGCCAAAAGAATTAGATCAAGAGAAAAATGCGGAATTGATGTATTTATTAAGAACTTTAACAAGTGTAATTAATTCTAAGATTAAGAATAAAAATTTAGATGACATATTCAGGCACGCCCATAACCTGCAAAAAAATATTTTACCAAAATCACAACCAAAATTTTTAGGTTATGACATGCATTTTTTTGCCAAACAGGCTGAAGAAGTTGGAGGGGACTATATCAATTTTAATATCGTGAATGATAAACTGATGTTTGTAATAGGAGATGTATCCGGTCATGGTTTAATCCCTGCAGTTCAAGCAATTATAACTCATCATATAATAGGAACAGCTATAGATTTAAAAGATTCTGAAAACATTGAGGGAATTTTATCAATATTAAATAAAAGGCTTCATGATGACAGGGTATCTGATAAATTTATGACGTTAGTGTATTCTTTATTAGATAAAGAAGGAAATGTTAAATATGCGAATGCCGGCCATAATCCGCCAATTTTGTTCAAAGCTTCGGAAAATAATTTTCATGAGCTTGATAATTCTGGGATACCTCTGGGAGTTTTAAATAATTCTAGTTACAATGTATCAACTGTTAAGTTGAAAGAGAAGGATATTTTAATTTCGTATACAGATGGTATCATAGAGTTAGTAAACAAAAAATCTAGAATTTTTGGAGAATCTAGATTAAAAAAGTTAGTTCATGATAATAAGAACAAAACAAGCAAGGAGCTAGTTGATATTATCTTAGAAGAAACTCAAAAATTTAGTAAAAGGGCAAATTTAGAAGATGATATGACTATTGCAATCATCAAAAAATTAAATGTTATATGAAATGAACGGCGATCAATTTAATTTATTTAGTTTATCATAAATTTCTTGCTCTTGTCTTTTTAATTCACGAACATGTTTGCTCAGCTTATAATTTTTAACTATTTCGACTTTAGGCATTGGCATAATATCTCTGGCTTGTTTTATCTTAGTATATCTTGGTAATCCTGCAGTAATATATTGTTTTTTATATTTATACTGTGCAGGAAATTCTCTAATGTTTAAATCAGGCAAGTTTTTTAGTCCAAATTTATTTTCGGCAGCCATAATGACCTTAACTTCTGGCATCTCATAATCATAAAATTTTTCTTGTTTAGCATTTTCAGGATTTATTATGTTATATTTGTAAGATTCTTTTATTGGTTTAGGTGCTATTGGCAGCTCTAGTTGTTTGCTCTTCTTAAAATGCAAATTAAACTTATCAAATAAACTAACTGCTTCTTGGCTTAGATGTTTTTTAGAATGCTTTAATTTCATTAATGAACTTGAAGTATCAAACAATTTTTTATCAAGGACTCCATGTTCTTCGGTAAATACCTTATGAAAATCCATTATTTTATTATAAATCAAAGTATCTTGTTTTACTGGAAGTTTGTAGTATGCCAATAATGCTTGTCCGTAATACTCTTTTGCTTCTGTAGGATATTTATTTAAATTATTAAACGCCTTTTCAAGTAATTTTAATATGTATTTCTTCCTTTGAATTATCTCATGATTGGTAAATCTATTATGCAGGATATTAAACAAGCTTTCTCTTTCGTATCTTGGAGGTTCAGGAATTTTCTCAAGAGTTTTCATCGCTCTTTCTCTTTCTTTATTTAATGCTCTAAAGTTCTTAGTCTCTTTCTCTTCTGGATTGCTTAAATCTATTGCCTTTCCAAAGTCCTTGATTAATCTGCTAGTCATTAATTCCTTATTTCTTACAAAATGCTTTAATTTTTCTTCTTCAAATTCAAGCTTCTTTGAAAAATATGTAAGTTTTACATTAACAACTTTCTCTTCATGTTTTATCAAGTCTTTTAAAGAACTAATTGTATCTAGGGAATCAAGGGTTAATGATTTTCCTGAATTTTTTAATGCAACTATTTTGTTTGAGACATCAAAAAAATGCTTCTCGTGAGGAAATACCTTTAGCATTTCTTTGGTGAATAATCTAAACTTTAAAGTTAATTCCCAATCCTTTATTAATTTTAGTTTATTATATTTTAATAATGCTAATCCAAATATTCTCTTTGCTTTTATAGGGTTACTATAAATTAATTTTGTACCTTTTGTCAATAATTTAAGTATTTTATTTTTCTTATGTCTGGTAAATATAGATATTCTAACTGGTTTAGGAGCTTCTGAGAATACGGGTTTCAATATTATCTTAGATGGGGCTTGAGGTAATTCTAATCTAGGTTGTATTTTAACTTGTTTTTGTTTCTTTGCAAATAATGACCTAAAACCCTTGAATATGCTAAAGTGTTCAACCTCTTTTGTTACAATTTCTGGTTTGTAATTAATTAATTTTTCAAATAAAGAATTTACATCATTAATCCTATCTCTTTTTAAATCTACTCCAGAATATTTTAACTTAACTATTTTATCCGCTAATTCGATTTCATTTCTGTTTATTCCTTTTATCTGGCTTACCTCTTCTAAAGTAATTTCTTGTTTGTAATTATGCCTGAATTTTAAATAATCCTTAAAAGTTACATTTAAATTATCTAGATATTCTTTTAGGTCATTTTTATTTAACTTTTGTCTTAATTCACTAAATTTAGCATTAAAATCTATTTTTTCTTGATCTTTTGTCTCTTGTTTTTTATGGGATTTTAAATTAAATTTAGGCAAATGTATTTTAGAAATATTATCTTTTAATATTATAAACAAAAAAATAAATGATATGATTGCCATGAAGATTATAGGAAGTGCCAAGATTATAGAGAAACTCTGACCAAATAAAGTAATTTCTTGAGCATTAACTAAAGGAATAAACAAAAGTATGAACAAGAATATTAACCCCTTTTTCATATATCCTTAGATACTCTAATAATATAAAAAGGTTATGTTACACTACAATTATAAAAACATTAATAACCCTTTCTAACTTATTCTTAATATGAAATTCGCGCATATGTCTGACTGCCATGTTGGGGGGTGGAGAGACGAAAAATTAAAAGAATTAAGTATAAAATCATTTGAACAGGCTATTGAAGAGTGTGTTAAAGAGAATGTCGCTTTTGTTTTAATTTCTGGAGATTTGTTTAATACTAGTCTGCCAACTATAGATATAATAAAAAGAACTGCACAAGCATTAGATAAATTAAGAGATAATGATATTTCTTGCTATATAATCCCAGGAAGCCATGATTTTTCTCCAAGTGGCAAAACAATGTTAGATGTTCTTGAGAAAGCAGGATTAATGGAAAACGTCATGAAGTTGAAAAACGATGAATTAGAATTTACATTAGACAAGACAAACACAAAGATTACAGGAATTTATGGACTAAGGTTAGGATTAGATAGGAATATTTACAAGATAATAAATAAAGATAAACTAGCACAAGAAAAAGGATTTAAGATATTTATGTTCCATGCTACATTAGATGAGTTTAAACCATTAGACCAAGAACATGTTCAAGGTCAAAGTTATACTGATCTCCCAAAGAATTTCAATTATTATGCCGGAGGCCATACACATATAGTTAGCCATGAATTTAAAGAAGATTATGGATTAATTGCTTATCCTGGTCCTTTATTTCCAAATTCATTTAAGGAATTGGAGGAATTGCAGAATGGGCAGTTTTATGTTGTAGATGACAAGTTAAATGTTAAAAAAATTCCAATTAAACTAAAAGAAACTAAATCTGTTTTCATAAATGCACAGGATAAATCCATAGAGCAGGTTGAATCAGAATTAGAAAGCATAAAAGATGCCAGAGATAAACTCCTGCTAATTAGAATAGAAGGGACATTAAAATCAGGAAAGCCGGGAGAAATAAGATTTAAGGAGATTCTGGATAAATTAGATGCGTATTCAATATTAAGGAATACAGCCAAACTAAAAAGCGTTGAATTTAGTGAATATGAAACAAGAAAAGGGGATGTTAATGAGATTGAATTAGATGTATTAAAAGAAAATTTAAGTAATATAAAAGCTGTTTTTGACCAGGAAAAAATTGCTAAACAATTGCTTTATTCATTAAATTTAGAAAAAGATGAAGGTGAAAGGAATTTTGACTTTGAATTCAGGTTAATTAAGGATATTGATAAAATATTTAACTTAGAAAATGATAATTAAAAAAATCTCATTAGAGAATATTAGAAGTTATACTAATCAGGAAATTGAATTCCCAGAGGGTTCTATATTATTAAGTGGAGATATTGGCTCTGGCAAATCAAGCATATTATTAGCGATAGATTTTGCATTGTTTGGACTAAGAAAAGGTGATTTATCTGGTGCAAGTTTATTGAGAAATGGAGCTAATGAGGGCAAAGTCGAATTGCATTTTAGCATAGATAATAAAAACATTATTATTCAGAGAGTATTGAAAAGATATCAAAATAGTATATCTCAAGATACTGGATTTATTATTGTTAATGGAGAAAGAACTGATAAAAGTGCAATAGAATTAAAACAAGATATTCTAGACATATTAAATTACCCAAAGGAATTATTAACCAAGTCTAAAGCCTTAATTTATAGGTATACAGTTTATACTCCTCAGGAAGAGATGAAATCAATTTTATTAGGAGATAAAGACATTAGATTAGATACATTGAGAAGGGTTTTTGACATTGACAAATACAAAAGAATTAAGGAAAATGCTAAATTATATGTTACTAATCTAAAGCAAAAAAGAAAAGAAAAAGAAGGAAAAATATATGATTTAGAGGATAAAAACAAATCCCTAAAAGAAAAATTATCTAATATAAATTATTTCAATGACAAATTAAAGGTTTTAATCCCTAAAATTAGTGAGATAAACAAGATTGTTGATTCTAAACGCCAAGAAATTAAGTTGATTGAGTCAAATATTAAAATATTGGAAGAATTAAAGAAAGATCTTAGTTTAAATGAATTAAAACTAAAGAATTTCGGTGAGAAAAGAGATTCAAATCTAAAAGAAATTGAATTATTGATTTCAAATATAAATAAATTAGAAGGAGGATTAAGGGATTTCAGTTTAGGCAATGCTGATGAATTAAATTCCAAGATTAATGGGCTAAATTCGAATTTTGAAAAGCATGAAAACGATCTAAATGTTATAAATAGATTGCTTAATGAATTAGATTTGAAAAAAAGAACTTCTTTTGAATTAAAAGATAAGATAGTAAACTTGGAAACATGCCCGTTATGCAAGCAAAATGTGACACATTCTCATAAATCATTGATAAATTCTGAGGAAGACAAGAAAATTTCAGAATATGACAAAGAATTGACGATAAATAAAGACAAAAAGTTTAGTTTGCAAGATACAATAAAAGACATAAAATTAAAATTAGATAAATTAAAGGAGGATAAATCAAGAATTTCTCTTTACAATCTAAAAAAAGATAATTTAAATGAAAAAATACAGAGAAGAGATTTATTATTGAAAGAACAGAATAAATTAGTTGAGGAAATTAATTATTATCATGATAAATCAAAGCAAATTCTTTCCAGGATTAACGAGTTTAAAGATTTGAATTACGAGAAAAATAAAAATGACTTAGATCTATTCTTGCAAAAAGAGAAAAATCTTGAGATAGAGCGTGCAACTTTATTAGCAAATATTACTGAGTTGAATAAGTCTATTAATAGTTTACGGGACGAGGTCAATGAGAAATTACAGATTAAATCAAGAATAAACTATCTAAATGATATCAATTTCTGGCTTGAAGAATATTTTGTCAATATAGTTGAACTTATAGAAAAACAAATCATGCTAAGGGTTCACGGAAATTTCAATGAATTATTCCAGAAATGGTTTAACATGCTGATGGAGATTGAAAACTTTAGCGTTAGATTAGATGAAGAGTTTACTCCATTAATACAGCAGAACGGCCATGATATTAATTATGAATATTTAAGCGGTGGAGAAAAAACAGCAATAGCTTTGGCGTATAGATTAGCCTTAAATCAGATAATTAATAATTTAATAACAACGATAAAAACTAGAGATTTATTGATATTAGACGAGCCAACGGATGGGTTCTCAGATGAGCAATTAGACAGGGTAAAAAATGTTCTAAATGAAATTGACCTAAAACAATTAATTGTTGTAAGTCATGAGCAAAAAATAGAGAGTTTTGTAGATAATGTTTTAAGGTTAAACAAAGAAAATCATATTACAAAAATAATTTAATTATAATTTATTTTTAAATAGCTTTTTAAACTTTTAGATTAAGCAAATGACTTAGTGAAATTTGGGATGGTTAATAAATCTAATAGCATAGAAGATGGAAGTTTTTACTCAATAACTGAAAAATGGGAAAAAATGTTTTTGAGATATTTTAACATGCGCTAGGATCACAATAAAACATTATCTATAACATTCAAATTTGGTTATTAATTAAATTCTCTGCACTTTTGATGTTAACTTTTTTCTTTAAAACTAAATTTTTTATTTCTTCAACAATTTCTGTTTTATCTTTGTATTTATCTTCTATTTTTTTTAATAAAGGCTTAATATCTTTATAAGCCAATACTGCAGAAATTAAAGCATCATTCTCATGTTTATTGTTTATTTCAAAATCTTTTTTCTTTAAGAATTTTCTTACTAATTTATTTTTATGTTGCCCTTGTAAATTTATTTTTGGGTTAAAAACTTTAGCTCCTAAACTTGAAGCAATCTTTTCAACGAATTCAGGAGTTTTTTTAACATCTGTTCCTATTATTATAGGTTTTCCAAATTTAATTATTTCCTTGATGATCGTGCTATAATCCAATTTTTTGCTGGATTGAACTTCTAAAATATTTCCATTAATATCAAGAATAGCATAGCTTTTAGTTGTTCCAGGATCTATGCCTATGATAGTCAGTTTATCCATTAAAAGTTAAATATTTAAACTATTATAAATAATTTGCCTTTATTGTAATTAACAGTCATATATTTCTAAAGATTCCCGAATAACCTTCAAAAAATTCTTGTTTATCAAAATACTTTTTTACAAACCATGATGTGGGAAATCCGATATAAACACCATTATTTTTTAAGCACCTTTTCGCTTCTAGAATGATTTGTTCTAACTCAATATTTTGAGAACTTTGAAAATCCATAAGGTCCTGAAGTAACCAAAACTCTGTTATTATATCAAAAGATTTGTCTTGAAAAAGAAGTTTTTTGCATCTGCGGACAGAACGTGCGGATTATTTGATTTTCTTAAATATATACCAATAGCTTCCACAGCAGAATTTCTAAGTAGCCTAACTAAATGACCCTGACCTGCTCCAATATCCAAAACCCGCATTCCTGACGAGTAAAAGTCAATAACCCAATAGAAATGCATCTTCGCATCACTTTCTATTTCTGTCCATTCTCTTTGAGGTATTGATTCTAATATCATCGTTTGAAGAACTAGATTATATTTAAAAATGTTCTCCTTACATTTTTGATGATTAAATTTGGTAAGATATAAAGTGCATCAGCGGGGATTCGAACCCCGGTCTCCGCCTTGGAAGGGCAGAATATTGGTCTCAATCTTAAATGATCTAACCACTATACTACTGATGCATAATTTTAACATTTCTTTATTTGTTGGTACTTTTCTTTCTTTTTTAAAGATTTTGTATTTTCTCTCTGTCTAATCCTCATGGCTTTCCTTAATCTTTTCTGAATTTGTCACATTCGGGGTTTTTATGCTTAACTTCAATAACGAAAGCCATTTGTTATTTTCCAAAGGTAAGTTAATGTTAGCTTTCTGTGAAGGAGTTAAATTATTTAAAGTAATATGTGGTTTAATAAAATTATGATATAATCGTTTTATTACAAAATTTATGATAAACTTGCAAGCCGTCTGTTACTAAGATGTCTGGTGGTTTTAATGATCTTGCACAAGCTTTCTTTAAAACTGCAATTGCTTCAGCAATATCTCTCTTAAGAGAAACATGCATAGTTATTATAGAATTCAAAGAATCAATGTGATAAATAAGACGACCCAACGTAAAATGACCAGGTTTGTGCACCAGCTATTGCAAATCTTTTTAATCTTTCAATCTTCTCTTCGCGGGTTTTGGCCCCCAAGGATAGTAAAGTAGCAGCTGCGGTCCCTGCCAACACATAATACAGCGACGATATTATAGGAGCCATAATGTTTTGGCTGTCTGGTCCGAATTTCACCCCCAAATAAACACCAAAGGCTGCTCTGGCTAATGTTAAACCAGTGGCAACTGTTGAACTATCTTTCAATCTTGATTCCAAAGAAAGTGATTCTGATTGAGCATTCGAAATGTCTTTCATAAGAATTGAAACTCAGTAAAAATATATAAACCTATCGATTCATTTTTCAAGGAAATGCTTGAAATAAAGACTTATGAACTGAAAAAATAGGGATACTTATAAAGTTATAGCAAATCGCGGCTCCATCCTAAATCTTTTTAATTAATGGGTTATTCCCATAACCCTATGCGGGGGTTAATGGGAGATAACCGCATATGAATAAAAAGAGAGAAGTAAAACCAGTTAATAAAATTAAGCGTTTGTTAAGAAGACTTAAAGCACCAAGATACTTACATCATTTTGGACCAAAAATTTATCACAGAAGAGAGTTAATTGAATCTGGGAATTCTGCATTGAAAAGAAAATATGGAATTAGCGTGAGCTCTCGTTCTGCTCGAATGATAAGAGCAGAACTTTATCTCAGATTAAACTGCCATAATTTATTTTTAAAAATTATTGAGATTTAGGACGGAGTCGCAAATCGCATTAATAATAATATAAGTGTTCTTAAAAAGAATATGTTATTATTCTAGCTGTTTCTAACAGCATATCTATATCCTTGTGAACTACCACGAGCTAAAGCAGAGAAGGGTTCACACGAGGAAACGCTTCCTGAAAAGCGAATTGTGGGGAAAAACTGACAGAACAGTATATATAGTTCTAAGCCCTTTCTAAGTTCACACTTTTGGAGGATATTTGAGGTGGAGGAATGGTAATATGAAAAAAAGCTCTAATTTTCGACACGCAATACCAACAGTGCTAACTGGATTAGCATTGACTGTTCAAGGCTCATTAAATCTAGGATGCGACATAACAGATTTTTGGGATAATGTTAGACGGGGTCGAATAGAGATGTATAAAAATCAAAACACCTCAAAGTATGCACGCATCAAAAAAACAATATTTGGACATGTTCTTGACGCGTGGGAAAATAATATTAGTACCCTAAGGTCACTTCCAACTGAAGAAGCTAGGAGACAGTTGTTGACCGATATTGCTTGGAATGTCAGCCATAACGTAATCGATTCAATTTCGCAGGCTAACAACTGGCCTCAGGATCTGGGACGGTGCGGTTTTGATAACGGATGGAATTATGTAATGAATGGTCAATTGCCCTCTCACATGAGAGATACTATAAGCACGTTGCTTGGACAAGATTATACTATGGGAACGACCTTTGCAGGACAGCTACAGAGATGGTGGGATACTGGGGCGTCAACAAGAGGCTTGGATGTTGAGTTAATGATTTATAGTGGTAGCGCTGTATCGTCTCGTCTAGATAGCATTGTGCCATTCTCAACGAGGAACTCACTTTCGCCGGCAGAAAAAGATAGCCTGACATATGCAGTGAATGTTCGAACAATGTGGGAAAGTGTTCAATTTCATTATAATAATCATGCTAGATTAGATAGATTAGACAATTTATTAAGAGAGTTCAGTATCGCAAAACCTGATAGCCATGATGGCGGTGGTTCTTCACCTATTGTACAGGCTGATGTCATAGGCGCATGGTATGGTTTTTTGGTGTGTTGGCCGGTGGCATGGGATCCTTTTCCATTATATTTCGCATGTATTGTATCGCACTCCGCAGCTGCTTCTATAGCGTATTGGTTAGGAGGAGGAGGAGGAGGGCATAGCCAAATAAACTCTCCTCATGGTATGTATTTTCCGGGTATTAAAACTCCAGAAAATACTCCATTGCCTAAATGGGATAATTCAGGAATGTTTGGTTACTTAAATGGTTGGCAAGGTCAAAAGCCTATTAACGCTGACCCTGCAGAAAAAATACCTGCAGTATATATGAGCCCAGAAATAATGCCTCAAACGTCCAAACTGCTAGGACTTGCATCAGGAACACCAGATAATTATCGGCAACAGGGCAAAAGATGGGAAAGACCTACAAATCAACCGCTCTGGAGAAATTCCGAAGAGAAAAAAATTTATCACATAAGAAAAATCCCTGGCCGTTCGTAATGAAATTTAGCAATCTCAAGTGCATCATCAATAAATTTTAAGTAGTCATAATATTCTACATTTACTATAGAGACATCATCTCCTTTTGCATCATAAGAGGAATGTGCCTCTACTTAAAATTTAGGATT